>Ga0180301_10001158_pt1 | contig 20663 bp, 22 predicted proteins | sample GuaBasSediGuay16_FD_121797 | JGI IMG/M metagenome (GOLD analysis project Ga0180301, IMG submission 121797) | Subseafloor sediment microbial communities from Guaymas Basin, Gulf of California, Mexico - Guay16, Core 4569-2, 12-15 cm | ecosystem: Environmental > Aquatic > Marine > Hydrothermal...
ATTATAAGAACTTTTGAAGAAAACAATTTAACAATAGGTTTGAACGAGCTGGTAGTACTCACGGGCACTGCCATATACACAAACGCTACTTCGCTCATCCGCACTAGTCGGAACACTTACCTCTCCATAGTCGATGAGCAGGGAGAGTACACTATAGCCGCCATAAACGGGACTACGCTTGCACTGGGCGATATAACGTTTATGCTAGACCCGTTCATCCAACTAGCCGATAATAGCCGTTTTCTAGATAACTTGGTGGAGTGGTTATTAGGAGAAGAAAGAGAAGGCTAGTGTTCTTTAAAGAAACGAGCAGAACAGGAGATGCAGGGATCGTAGGCTCTTACAAGTTTTTTTAACTCGAACTCTATATTTTCCACGTTACTCAATAGTAGTTTAGTGGTATACGCGACCAGATCGGCTTCAATATTTTTGTAGTTCTGCGCCGTCGGCGTAATTATGTTAGCTTTTTCGATTCTTCCTTGTTCGTTTACCTTATAGTGGTGTATCAATAATCCACGAGGCGCCTCGGTTACTGATACTCCTTCTCCCTCCTTAACGCTGAACTCAACTTTTTCAGTTTTAGCTGGTCTATGCAATAAATCCTCTATCAGATCGACTACTTCCTCCGCAAAGTGGATTATCTCCAGTGCTTGAGCCTTATTGTTTTCGAAGGGAGAATATGCCGGGTATTTTAATCCATAAGTCTTAGCCATGGATTTAGCCGTATCCGTTAAGAAGTCATAGTTTATGTTTATCCTTGATAAAGCGCCTACCATGTACTCTAATCTCTCTTTTTTCAAGACATAATGCCTAGCCGTAGAGTACTCCTCGGTTATATATTCTATATAGTCCTCGTATTCAGAAGGTTTAAAGATATTTCCTTGTGAAATTTTCACAGATCCTCGTAGAAGTGGAAATTCTTTTCCATTATATAGTGATACATAGTGCGTTTTTCTTTTGAAATCAGGCATTTCCAAAGATAACACAACAGGAATCACTTCTTCCGCTATTTTCCTGAATTCTCTCGCCTTATCTAGAGCTATTTCGAGCGTACGTCTTGAGGGGATTTTCGAGAAACCGCCAACTACTGGTGTTATTGGATGTATAGCTCGACCTCCAATAGCTTCTGTGATATCGTTTGCTAGTTTTTTAAGCCTAAAAGCTCTGCTGATTAGCTCCCCGTGTTTAGGAAGCATTCCTAAAATGTTTTTATGTCCAGTGAAGTCTGGGAGAACGAATATGAAAAGGTGGAGTACATGGCTCTGTAAGTGACCTCCAATAGCTATTATTTTACGTAGCTTCTCTAATTCTTCGGGTAGGGTTATTCCAAAGGCATCTTCCAGAGCCTGTATAGACGTTATTCTATGAATAGCTTGGCAAACTCCACACATTCTCGAAACTATGTCGGGTACTTCTCGATAGCTTTTCCCTATGAGCAAACGTTCTAATAACCTAACGCCTTCAAGAGCCTCTGCTCTAGCTTTAACATTTGCTTCCTTATCAACTATCACGGTGAAGTTTAGATGTCCTTCTATTCTAGTGATATGCTCTACAGTTAACGTCTTCATAAAGTCTCACTTCCAACGTACTTTTTTAAAAGAGGAAGATATTCAGGAATTTCTATTCCTTTCTCTTTAAAAATCGTGATTAAAGCTTCTATATTGGCATCTTCAGACAATCCACGGCATCCTATACACTCCCGCTTGAAAGTCGGACATATAGCTCTACAACCTCCTCTAGTTATAGGTCCCATACATGCCACGCCGTGATTTAAAAGGCAATCGTTTTCTCTTAAAATACACTCAGCACATACATTGTATGATTTAGGCCTATGAGGCCTTCCTAACAGTAAATCTTTAAAGAGCTCAAGTATTTCTTCTCTACTTACAGGACATCCGTAAACGTGGTATTCGACTTCGACATATTTATCGAGAGGTTCTGATTTGAATTTCCCAACTCTAGGCAAGTTTGCATCGATCTCCCTGTCAAAGTCTTTAACAAGAAACCTTCCTCCATGACAAGCACAGTCGCCAAAGGCTATAAGGATCTTGCTTTTCTTCCTTATTTCGATAAGTCTTTCCTCCTCTTCTTTAGACGTAACGGCGCCTTCCACTATAGCTACGTCAAGAGTACCGCAATCTTCAACTCCTAATAATCTACATTCAGCTAACTCAACGCTTCCAAGAATATCGAATATACGGTCTTCTATGCTAAAGAGCTGGACTAAACAACCTTCGCATGAAGATAGACTGAAAATTCCCACTCTAGGTTTTCTATATGCCATACTTTCACCTCAGATAGCTGATTCAAGAAAATCTTTTATTTGATTATAACTGAACACAGGACCGTCTTTGCACACAAATTTACCGCTGATCATGCAATGACCACAGAAGCCCATTCCACATTTCATTAACCTCTCTAAAGAGAGGAGTATTCTATCTTCTGGAAAGCCTAGTTCAAGAAGTTTTTTAGTTACGAAGTACATCATTATAGGCGGTCCGCATTGTATCGAGTAAGTCTCTTTAGGATTTACTTTGATTTCATCGAAAAGTACTGTTACTACTCCAGTTCTGCCTTTCCACGAATTATCTCCTATATCTACTGTTAAATGCACGTCTATCTTTTCCCTCCACATTTCCAATTCTTTTTTAAAGACTATATCTTTAGGAGTTTTAGCTCCATACAACAAGATAACTTCTTCGTAATCCTTCCGGTTAGCTACCACGTACTCTATGACGGGTTTTAAAGGAGCTATTCCTATACCTCCGCCTATCATCAATATGCTATATTTCTTCATCTTCTCTATCGGCCATCCATTTCCAAAAGGACCTCTAACTCCCACAGTATTACCCCTTTCTAGTTCGAAAAGGGCGGAAGTCAGCATTCCAGTTTTTCTCACGGTTACCTCGAAGAAGTCTCTCTGGAGAGGAGAGGAAGATACTGAAAATGGAGCCTCGCCGTACCCGAAGACTGAAAGTTCTATAAATTGACCGGGCGTGAATGTGAATATTCCGCCGTGACGCAACTTTAGCTTGAATGTCTTGACTCCAGGGGCCTCTACTCTCGTTTCTTCGATCACCGCTAATTCAGGAACATACGGGTTTTTCAAAGTTCAACAACCCTCCTTACTATTTCTCTGATATCTATCCGAGCTGGACATAGTTCTATACACCTGCCGCATCCGGTGCACGAGATAGAGCCTATTTCGTCGAAGGAATAGCAGTATTTATGATAAACTCTCTGCTTTATCCTTGACGGTCTCTCTTTTCTAAACACTAAGCCTCCAGCTACTCTGGTAAAGCTTAAGAAATGGCATGAATCCCAGACTCTAACTCTCTTCCCGCTCTTCAAATCGAAATTCGGGTCGTCAAAAATATCGAAGCATCTACACGTCGGACATACAAAATTGCATTTTCCACAAGCTAGACAAAGCTCTCCGTACTCTTTCCATATATCCGCGTTGAAGTTTTTAATCAAAGCCTCATATATCGTGTTGATCTCGGGAAACGATTGTTCTTTAATTTTCGACTCTACGCTGCGGATAATCTTATCTCTTTTTTCTAAATCGCTTTTAGACGCTCCCCTGAATAAATCTATGTTATACTTCACCAGTTTTTCTCCCCGCTCGCTTCCTATATCTACGAGATAGTGATCTCCCAAGTTAGTGAGGAAGAGGTCGAATCCGCCTGAAGGATAGGGACCGCTTCCCGTATAGGCGCAGAAACAGTATTCTTTAGGTTCGTTACATGCTAAACCTATGATTATCGTTCTTTCTCGACGTAGCTTATAGTATGGATCATGAAATTCTCCCACCAGAACTTTATCCAGCATCTTTAAGCCTTCGATGTCACAAGATCTAGCTCCTAGAAAAACTCGTCTTAAACCTTCCAGTTCTTCACATTTGTCGTATATGGCTACATCCCTTTCTTTTAGTTCATAAGTGAACAATATTTCTCTTTCTGGAAAGAAAAAGCGCTTGGGAGGTAACATGGTATGCCCTTCATACTCTATAACCGCCTTATAAGGATCTGATATTAAGTCGAAAAATACTTTTTCTCCATTTTTTACTGGAGCTATTACTTGGAAATTCTCCAACAGTCTTCCGATGAACTCGATGAGCGAATCTCTGGATAGCGTTAACGCTTTACTCATAAACTCACCTCTAGACTACTTCACATCTTCATATATTAAAATTTTGAAAGGTCGCAAGTTAAACAGTTTAACATAGTTTAAATATTTAGTTGCGCTATGAACTTTTAAAATTAAACTTAAATTTTAGCGTTCTATCCAGAACTCGAGAATATGAGGAAGAGTCTATACGTGACGGTAACAGCTATCTGTGCAGCTCTGTATGCAGTAGGCTCTTACGCTACGAGCTGCATCGAATCTCCATGGGGTATAGGACAGTTCAGACCAGCTATAGTTATACCTGCATTCTTCGCCATAGTATTCGGACCATGGGTAGGTGGGATAGGAGCAGCGCTTGGAACTTTCATACAGAGTATTTTTAGATACGGCCATCCATGGCTTACCCTAGTCTCAGGGCCTCCGGCTAATTTTATAGCCTTCTTCCTGTTGGGCTATATGCTTTATAAGAAATTTACGTGGACCCGCTTTATAGTATCAAGCATAGCCGTGCTTATAGCAGCGAACTTCGCTTGTGCAGTTGGAGTACTAGCTTATTTCTTATTCACTGGTGTTTTCCCGCCTAATTTGCCATTCATGTTTTATCTAGGCTTTACAGTAGGATTGACATTGTGGTGGTATATAACGATGCTACCATTTACGCTCCTGCTAACGCCAGTATTGATTAAAGCCGCTTCACTCATAATCCCGCATTTCATCCCAACACATATAGTAGAGGCTAGCTTAAAGAGTGAAGTACCGTCAAAAATGTTTAGCGGCGTACTAGTGCTTTCCGGTATAGGAATGGTGCTGGTAGGCTTAGCGACTTTTCTGCCCGGTTCGGAAACACTCGTCGTCGCTTATAAGCCAGCTATGAGAGAAATCGTGCTTAGCGGAATAAGGCTTATGTTCTTGCTTACTGGCGGTGGATGCACAGTTACTGGTGCTATCTTCTATATTCTAAAACTATTTTCTAGATAACATTCTAATTTATTAGCTTGTTTAAATTCTTTAGACAGGTATTGTCAGTTAAAACGACGGGTGATCCTCTTGAAGATGATCTTCCTCGGAGTCGCGGGTAGCGTACCTGCAAGAAATCATAATACTGTAAGTATGCTCGTTGAAAATTATCTTTTAGATTGTGGAGAAGGAGCTGTAAGAGCTTTACAGGAAGTAGAATTAATAGATCGTGTAGACAAAGTGCTTATAACGCATTTCCATGCAGACCATTTCTCTGGATTGGCATCTCTGATATGGTACTTCATGTTGACCGGTAGGGAGAGGGAATTGTTGATAATAGGACCCGAGGGGATAGAAGATACCACAATGACTATTCTGAAAGCGCTTAATACTCCCTTGAGTAGAGTTAGAGGATGGCTTGAATTCCAAGAATTAGAGGCAGGTGAAAAGCTTGGAGAAATTCGCACGGCCGAGGCTCGTCATCCGATACCTTCTCTAGCCTATAGATTGAATTTAGAGAAACCCTTGTGTTATACGGGTGATACTTCCCCCTCCGAGGAGATCATCGAACTTGCTAAAAACTGCGTTTTATTGATTCATGATTCTACCTATCCTCCTGGTAGGGAAAGAGATGCTATAAATGACGGTCATTCCACGGCTAAAGATGCTGGACAGATTGCGAGAAAAGCGGCGACGAAGATGCTCGCTTTAGTCCATCTCCCCTACTATCGATTCCCCGACGAAAAATTTACTAAAGAATACGTGCAAGCCGCCGCTCGATGCTTCGAAGGAGAAGTATTCATTCCTAGAGAGCTAGAAGTCTACACGCTGTAAGTAAAAAAGAATTAAAAAGTGGTTGGTAAAGCTTTCTAACTATTTTTAAAAGCCTTAGTTCCTCAAGCTTCTTCAGAGGGACTGGTAGTGTTACCTGGACTAACCCTGGGCAGTCTCCCAATCTCGACGGCTCCTGCTGTTGTAACTCTATTCCTAACCTCGTCGAAGAATATATCGAAAATTATATAACCGCCATTTCTCATAGGTCCTAGCATTTCGATGCTAGGACCTATTATACCGTTGGTAAACTTATCATTGAAGAGAACTTCTGAACCATATTGAACTCCTAATGTAAACACGGCCTTATCGTTGTTTGGCATTCCCTTCTGATTCAGCAGATTTCAATAGTTTAATTCCTTCCTTAGAAAGTAGAACTACCCAATCCATACAGGTGAAGATAGCTTTCACCAATTCTTTCTCTCTTTTGCTGATGCCACTTCCGTGATCATCGATAAGTCTCGTTCCATAGTAGGCGTTGGCTATTACCGTCTCGCTACATTTAAAACATTCAAGAATATCTTCTAAAGGCCCGGCATGGAGATATATTGTAAGGTCGTTTACTACTAGTATCCGTGTAGAATTTTTTATAAACTGTGCTATGATAGGTTTTAAAGCCATATAATTTAGGTAGGCATATTTTATAACCTCTTCTCTATTTTTGCCGAGAGTCCGCGGTGGATAAATATTTGGAGGAGTTAGGTATCTAACCGGTAGTGGCTTGGTTAGGAAATCTTTTATTCGTCCTCCTATGCCATGCATTCTCTCCGGAGCCATATCTATTATCGTGATATCTTTAGAGTAGCCGTGACTACAGAGAAATTTGACTATTTCAATTGTAAGGCGTGTTTTACCCGAACCTGTCTCACCGAGTATTAAGATCCGTTTATTCAGAATTTTCTTCAACTTCAAAAAATTCGAGAATTCCAATTTTCTTCAACACCTCTATTAATATAAAACCTAGAACAGACCCTGAGAATGAACTTGCTCCAAAAACTATCCACACGGGTATAAGTGCTCCTATCATTTGGCTATGTCCTATCATGGGCGCTACTATATACACTGAAAGAGTGCCTCCTATGAATACTGTGCCTAGAGGCTCTGTGAAAGCCGCTATCTCGGGTTTAGCTTTTAACTTCTTTAATATCTGGTAGAAGACTCCCACAATAAACGCTCCCGGGATACCACCAGGTATAGCATATATAGTGCCTATGCCTAAATTAATCCTTATCATACCTATGAGAAACGCTACTAGCATAGCCCACCATGGGCCGAGAAGTATACCCGCTAAGACATTAATCATGTGCTGTCCAGGATAGGCTTTAGCTGTTAAAAAGGGAAACCATAAAAAAGGTGCTATGGCAACTCCCATAGCCGTTAATATCGCTGCTAGAGTGAGTTTAGATAGTTGCCTCCTCATTTGCAAGTTCCTCTGCTAATTCTACTACAAGCTTCGCCAGCAATCTAGCATCTTTTCCAAGAATTACTATCATTGGCTCTTTGCCCCAATCCCCTCTATGATATATAACATCGGGGATATTACCTAGGTTTTCTATCGCCTGTTGAACACCCCACGGTATAGTCGCGCCTTCCTTCTCTTTAACCTCTGGAGGTTCTAGCCGTCGGTCGTAATAGGATACTTTAAATCCTTTCGCTTTCAAACGTTTTAAAGCCTTCTCGTCAAACTTTATATTGATCGCCGCACGCTTAGAATGATCGTGGTTGAGTATTGAAAGAATGTAACGGGCTAGATGGCTAGATCCTCCATACTCAGGTGGATGAGCAGCTAAAGCTCTCTTACCAGCTCTTCTTATTCTGCCAGGTATGCCAACTATATCTTCGACGCTATCGGCGTAGGGTACAGCAGCGGCTATATTCATGCCTACCTCAGGTATAAGCTTGAAAACATATCTTGATTCCTCTATTATCTTAACAGCGTCCTGTACTTCTCTCCAAACATTATATTTCTCGGATTCCTTGTATAGAATCGCTAGAGGATTTATAGGACCATGGCCTCTGCCTACAGGAATTCCATATTTTATAGCAAGAGTTATGAACTTCTTGGCGTTTTCCACAGCTGTGACTACATCAGATCCTTTAGCTAGCTCCGCGGCTATAGCTGCTGAAAAGCCACAACCCGTACCGTGAGTAGTTTTAGTAGAGATGCGAAGCGCCTTAAAGAAATAGTAGTTATCGTCGTAGAAGAGTATATCTATCGAATATTCTCCTTCGATATGCCCGCCTTTTACGACAACCGCTCTCGGCCCTAGTTCGGCTATCTTTTTCGCTGCCTTTTTTTGACTCTCTAAATCCTTTATACGCATCCCTGCTAGGGCTTCGGCTTCGTGAACGTTAGGTGTTACAACCTCTGCTAAAGGTATTAAAACTTCGATAAGGGTTTTAACGGCTTCAGGCTTTAATAAAGGAGCTCCGCTCTTCGCTATCATTACCGGGTCTACAACGAGTGGGAACTTATGCTCTTTTACCTTTTTCGCGACTACTTCTATAATCTCACTTGTGTGAAGCATCCCTGTCTTAGCTGCATCGACTCCTATATCCTCCGCGACAGCGTCGATCTGCTTCTCTATAATCTCCAGCGCCACGTCTTGAACTCCTATAACAGCTGTCGTATTTTGAGCTGTAATAGATGTGAGTACGACCGTACCATGAACTCCTAACGCTGCAAAAGTCTTTAAATCGGCTTCTATTCCGGCACCTCCTCCTGAATCGCTTCCGGCTATGGTCATCGCGACCGGAATTTTCTCCTTAACATTAATCCACATATCTCCTACCTCGGTTAGTGATTTTATCAAAAGACCCTCAACATGTACCTCACATGTTAAAATATATCTTTTCCTGTCTTAGTTTTAATAATGGTATAGTAGCTTAATCTGCGACGCACATGACAACATTATTAATAATAAGGTGGAAGAATTGCAAAAAGCCCTTCAGGTTGATGTTGAAGAAGCCGGATATGAGTTCGGGAAGCTGATATTGAGAAATGTTCATTTGACCTTAGAGAAAGGAGAATTGTTGCTATTGCTGGGACCTACGGGATCGGGTAAATCCACCTTCATCCTCATGATAACTGGCGTTTTAAATAATCTACTCTATGGTTATGTAAAAGGCACTGTTAGATTGTTCGATATTAACCCGCTAGAGCCAGAAGGGTTTAGACAAGTTCCTAGATACATAGGCGTAGTACTACAGTCTCATGAACTGCAAATAGCTATGCAAACGCCTCTCGATGAAGTCCTTTTTACTCTAGAAAATCTCGGTGTTGAAAATGCCTTTGAGAAGGCTAAACGAGTCTTAGATAAATATGGATTATTAGACAAGGCCGAAGTAGATGTGGAGACTTTATCTGGAGGCGAGAAGAAAAGACTTTGCTTAGCTTCTTCCATCGTTCATGAGCCAGAACTCTTTATACTAGACGAGCCAACTGCTAACTTAGACCCTTGGGGAGAGAGAGAAATTTTAAATTATGTGCTAGAGTTAAGGCGAAGAGGTAAAACTGTTATTATAACAGAGCATAAACCCAGGTATTTTTTGAAAATAGCTGATAAAATAGCGGTAATAGAGAATCATACTTTAAGACTTGGATTAAAGAACAGTAAAGACTTTATATATTCTGCCACGGTAAGCTTAAAAAAGAGAAGAGAAAAGGAGAGAAGAGAGATAGTTCGTTTAGAAAAGGTGAAGTTTAGGTATTGTAGTGAATGCTCCTTAGTTTTGAGAGACACGTCTTTGCAAGTGTTCAATGGAGAGAACGTGGCTATAATAGGGCCAAATGGATCGGGGAAAACTACTCTTGGGAAGATAATTTCCGGCTTATTAAAGCCTATTGACGGAGAAGTAAGAATTGCTGGAGCTGTTCCATGGCAACTTAAACCTAGAGAGCTTTTGAAAAAAGTAATTTATATTCCTCAAGAACCTAATTATTTCTTCGTTAGGAATACAGTGGAAGAGGAATTGAAGCTTGCAGCTGAGTACGGAAGTTTAAAATTGGAAGATGTGGTTAAGAATCTAGAATCTTGGATTTTAGATAAAATGAATGAATCTCCTTATAGGCTTAGTTATGGTCAGAAGAAATGGCTCACGTATATCATAGCTAGGATTTATGGATCTAAGGTGGTTGTATTTGATGAACCTACAGCAGGCTTAGACTTTCAATTAGTAAAAAAATTCTTCACTTGGCTAAAAGAGGAAGGTAGAACTGGCGTAACATCGATATTATTAACACACGATGTTAGAGTTTTGGAAAATGCAGCTGACAGAGTTTTTATAATAGAAAATGGAGAAGTGAAGGAAGTTAGCGTTAGAGAAGGTATTGAGATTCTTAGAAAACCAGTGGAGGAATGGTTTTATGAAAATCAAAGCTAATCCATCAATCCTATTCCTATATGGACTCACTCTTACGATTCTAGCTTTTACACTTAGAAAATTAAATCCGCTGGCTTTCTCGTCTCTTCTAAACTTATCTATAGGCTTAGTCTTAGGCTTTAGAAAATACAGATTTTTAATAGCGGCATTTCTTTTGAGCTTAGTAGGTGTAGCCGTGAATGCTCTAATATTTGCGGGAGGCGAGCCTGTATATCATATAGGATGTCTAGTCATAAGGTCTGGTGCAATTACAGGCTTTATTGAAGTCTCTCTTAGGCTCGCTCTAATGTTTAGCGCCACTCTAATATTCTCATCTCTAACTAACCCTAGAGATTTGCTTAGATCGTTAGAGTCTGAATTAGGATTACCTAAGCAAGTATCCTTTACCGTATCTCTCTCCCTTAGACTTCTAAAGATATTTGAAACCGATATTCGAGAGATACAAGCTGTTAGAAAAAGCCGTGGCTTAAGGACCACTCCTATAACTCCTTCTGATTGGGATTCCTTCTTATCGCCACTTCTAAGCCTAGGCCTCGAGAGAGGAAGATGGATCGGCATAGCGACCGAACTTAGAGGCTTTTCTCTCAGGAAGGTTAAAAAAACATGTTTAAAACTCGGTTTTGTAGATTTCCTTCTTTTAACATTAATGCTTATCCAAGTCTTAGCTTCTCTACTCTTTTAGATATTTTTCTAAACGATTTACAGAGACAGAGTTTTTAAGAAAGCAACAGTTTAATCCTTCGATATGAAGTTCAACTACACCACGGTAGATCTAGCTATTCTAGCCGTAGTAGCTGCTCTTTTCGGCGCCGTCTTCGCCTTTGCATGGACTCCCTACTATGCTATAAAAGCTATAGGCGGTAAGCCAGCGGCGGTATTGTTGACTTATGGTATATGGTATATGGCGGCTCCGCTTACCGCTACATTATTAAAAAAACCTGGCTCTGCCGTCTTAGGAGAAACTTTAGCAGGGCTAGTCGAGTCTCTAATACCTCAGATAGGAGGATCCTCCTCGCTTATATACGCGTTCTTCCAAGGCCTATTCTCCGAGGCAGTGTATGCTCTAGGAAAATACAGGAGCTTTGGAAGTTTACAAGCCGTATTGGCGGGAGCTGTACCAGCAATACCCTCAATATTACTGGATATATTTATTTGGAAGTCGATTTATCCACTCGAAGTTTTTACAATACTTACGGTGTTAGCCATGGCCAGCGGAGCTATCTACGGTTTTATAGCCTATAAAATCGCTGAAAGAACAAGATAGGATAAATAAAATAAATCCTTCTTTACCATTATGGTAGATGTCGTAGTTTTCGGATCTTTAGCAGTAGACCATATATTCATACTTGACGAACTTCCTGAGTGGGATGAAATTAAAGTAGTTAAACAATATCACGTAGAAGCCGGAGGCTCAGCTGCTAATGTCGCGTATGCTTTGGCTAGGTTAGGAGTTAAAGTATCCTTCATAGGCAAAGCCGGAGGAGATGATTGGGCTAAATATTCTCTAGAAAGTTTGAAGAAAGCCGGCGTAGACGTATCATATGTAGTTATAGACAATAGGTTAAAGACTGTAGAGACGTACATATTAGTGTTTGAAGATAAAAAGATGACACTTATACCTTTAGTCGACGGCTTGGCACTTTCACTGAAATCTCCAAGTGAAATTAATTTTTCTCTTGTAGACGAATGTGATATTGTTTATATCGGCGAAGTTTTTGTAGAGGTTTCCGAGAGTATAGCTAAGTATTCAAAGTCAAAAGGGAAATATGTGATATATAGAATCACAACTCCCTACGCTAGGTTGGGTATTGAAAAGTTGAAAAATATAATATCACATACTGATCTTCTCTTGTTAAACTCGAAGAGCTGGAGTTTATTGAAAGCTTCTGGAGCTGATATAGACAAAATATTGGACATGAATACTAGTTACGTTATTGTGACTAGAGGAGAACTTGGCGTAGAAATCAACGGCAAACTGTTCAATCCTCTACCTTCAAAAATTAAAGCCTTAGATACCACAGGGTGTGGAGACGCATTCGCTGCCGGGCTAATTAAGAAATTGTTAGAAAATAAAGAAGTAGAGGATGCTGCCTATTTTGGCATGATGCTGGCCTCCTATGTAGCTTCAGAGCCTGGCGCTAGGAGGGGGGTTGATAAGTTTGTCAGACATGTTTGAAATCGCTTACCTTAAGTACTTGGTCGAAATATCTGGGTCCATAGGTTAGAGTTATTTGATATTCCTCCTTCCCATCTATAGTGGTTATTTTCTCGAGCCATCCGCGTACGTAGCCGATTTCCCCTTTTTCTAGCTGTAGCCTAAATTCTTCGACGTAGGAGACTATTCTATCCACATCTATTGAAGATGGTATGCTATTGGATTCGAGAACTTCTACTCTATACACCGAAGGCATAAAGTACGATTGTGAGGAGTCTATTACTTCGACTACTGCTTCGATGAAGCCTATTTTTTCAATTCTAGCAATGTTAAGATACTCGTTTACTATTTCCTCCCATCGCTTTACAGGCTCAAACTCTATCTTGAAAATTCTCCAAGCTTTATTGTAGACTGAGTATATCATCTTCCTTTTCTGGTGCCACATATACTCTTTGAGCGATAAGTGATGAAATCTCTTATATCGGGAATCCGGAGGTTTAGGGCCTTCATATTCATTTCTAAAGCCGGAACTAGAGTCTCTATATAGTTCTTCAAGAACTTCTCTTAACTCTTCTACTTGTTTAATCCCATAGATTATAAAGTCTAAATCGCTGTAATTTACGTTATAAAAGTCGTGAAGAAGAGAGCCGAAAACTCCGAAATCCGTTAATTTTAGAGTAGATATTTCTAAAACTTCCTCGATAACTGTCTTCAGCACGTCTATTAGTTTATCGCTTTTATTTTTCCTAAATATTTGTTGTAGTTTTTCGTCAGGTTTTCTAAGCTCGACAATTTGTTCATCTCTTATCCCGACCATGCGTTCTTGGAAAATCTCACTATATACTGTATAGTAGGGGAATCTTTTCTTAACAAATTTAAGACCTTCATCGAAGTAGAACTTATAGTATTTCATTCTTCCTCCATCTCTTAAAGCCCTTCTATCACTGCTTTTATAAAGCATCTCGGGCGCGTATTCTAAATCACAGAAATAAACCCCACGAGGATGATCGTAACCCAAAATCCTAAAGATTAAACCCTCTCTGCTGACCGGAGCGTCTCTATCTCTAGCTTTTACCACTGGAAACCACCGGTATTAAGTAGTTATCCGGCACTTCCGCCGTTCCGATAACTACTCTATAATATGTTCTACCTTTTTTAGATTCTACTCTCTCCAATTTACCTTTAAATTTTACATCTTCGCCTTCGAAAGCTATTCCGGAGAAAACTCCTTCAAAAGACGCTATCTCCTCAATATCGACATCTATGCCTCTCACGTTTTCCACTTTATAGATTGCCGGAAGGAAAAGAGATTCATTTGCATCGCTTATAGTACAGGTACCTTCTACCCTCCCTATAGGGAAGTAGTATTTTTCTCCATATTTCTCTATTATTTCTTCGTCTTTTCTGACCGGATGTATGGAAAAGTACCTCTTTTTGAAAAAACCGTAATTCCATCTCCTGATAGCTAAAATCTTAGCATCTTTGAGAGGTATTTTAAAACGGGTAGATACGGCTTCCGCCCATTCTTCGAGCTTATCCTTACCGAGTTTTCTAACAAGAGAATTTCTGTCTAAACTCTCCAAAGCCTCTCTGAGCTTTAAAGATTCCTTCATTCCGTAAACTGTGAGGTCTATATCGGAAAAACTTGGGTTATGGATTTTTAACAGTATAGATCCTGTAACTCCGAAATTCCATGGTTTTAATCCGCTTATCTCAGATAGAAAATATACGATCTCCCGAACTTCCTGCTCTAAAATGTCTCTGCCTTCTTTTATGATCTCCTCGAGTCTTTCCTTTGCACTATAGTATTCTTTGACCATTTTTCGTGGTACCATAGACATCTTTATGTGTCTCACTGGACAATAGCAGACATATTGAGGATAGTTTCTCTCCAAGAAATCGATAGTCTCATATACCTTAATTGCATGATAGTATTCCAATACTCGCCTATATTTCGTATCTGCTCCCCATTTGCCGACACTCGAAGGCACATATTTCAGGTAAGCTGTATACTTATCGGGTGGATGAAGGTAGCCTACTATGCAGAAGAAAAAGCCTTCTTTAGTTTCTACGAAATCCCTGTCTTTAGGCTTCAACCCAGTACACCATTCAATCCGGAATCGTCGAGAGTTTAAGGACTAGCTTAAACATAAACTTTAGCACAGGTAGTTACATAAAGAGGCCTACGGTCGTAAAGGCTATTTCTCTTACGTAAAACTCTATGAAAAGTTTGTGGAAGACTTCTTCGCTAACTTCGTTATGGAAAATGCGATCTTCCAGCAGTGATAGAAAAATTATTGAAAACTACTTTAATATAATACTGATATGTTCTTCGCTTAAACCAGTGCCAACTACTATTCTGAAATAATTCTTATCGTCGACTGCTTCTTCAAGCATTCCTCTAACTATCAAAAGATCTCCCTTCTTAGCGATGTTTCTGTATAAACCTATCATAGAGGCTAATTCTCTGGCTTTATAGGCTCTCGAATCCCCCATCAGTACCTCCAACACCTTTATTCGGTAAATTGCAGGTCTAAACATAGCCTCCGAGTTGTCTAATACTTTACATATGGCTAACACTGACGCTACTGCTCTAAATTCATGACAGTGTCTTATCTCGGAGGGTAGTCTTATAGCATTAACTACAAATCTCCTCCCGCTAAACCATCCAGTATTGCACCGCAGATATTCAACTATATTTTTTCTCGATACTTTTAGTAAATCTTCTTTTTCCATATTCTTTATCGTCACGAGAACTTTTAAGTAGTTCTGTGCTCCGTAAATAGCAATGTCTATATCGCTTTTCTCGGTATGCATACCCAGGCTTATAGAACCATGTACTCCAAAAAAATCTAGAGAAACTCCAGAGTGTTTGGATAATAGTTTAATTAAATTTACTGCTTTTTCCTCCAATTCATCTCTCGATGATTTCTTCAGTAAATTGGATAAAGCAGTTTTTGGCGTATATATTTCCTCTATTTTACGCTCGGGAATCGCAAATATGTATTTTTTCAAATTATCCGAGTATAGAAGATATTCGGAAAACTTCTCGTTAAAAACTCTGATAAGTTCTCTATAAACCTTAGGAGTGAAAAGCTGTTTTGGCCTTACTAGAACTTCATTCTTGAAAATCCATTTATGATCTATCCATTCCAATTTGAAATCTTCTGCATATTCCTGAGGAATATACTTTAAAAAAGCTGTAACTCTATTTTTAGGATGGCAGTAACCGAAAACATAGAATATGAAACCATCTTTCGTATAGATTATATCGCCATCCCTATATAGTTTAGTTTTCATAAGAATCCTCTAGAACTACTGATACTTAAAACATGGAGATTATAAAGAAAAAGAATTTAGGTTTAATCGACGAAAACTATCTCGATACTTCCACTTTAAACTCACAGTGATCATCGCCTTTAGCGACACACTTGACCTCTTCGACCAATACCTTGTTTTTCCACAATCTAGATAGTATACCTGTTAATATACCTCTAAAAAGATGACTGTTAGGTTCTTTCGCTTTAACTCCCATACACTCGCATAATTCATCTGCTCTAATGATACACTCTACTTCATCTATATACTTCAATATTTCAAATCTGCCATGTCCTAAGCTTTCATGATAGAGCATCATGTATTCTAACGCTCTTTCACTGGATTTGAAAAATTTTGCTATTCTATCAGCTAGATTGTAGCCCGCCCTATACCCCATGTTGAATAGTATAGCTTTACCTCCACTCCCCAAGTTTCTTAGCATACCAAATAGGTCTTGAATCTCTCCGAGTGTAAATGCTACTAGTCTAGCTTCTCCATGAGTTAAGGGAGATTCCAGTAGTTCTATTTCTCGTACCCCAGGTAGAGACATGATTTTAGATACTATTTCTTCTCTCGAAATTGTTGAATATGTCAAATCGAGAAATATCGTAGCTCTGACGAAAGGCCTGTCTGGATGTGCTTGAATAATACAACTTAAAATTCCGATATTGCATTTGGAAAAAACTTCGACTGGTTTAACTAAGAAATTGGGCTTGGCTTTAAGTCTTATACTCACTATTGTTATTCTTCTTCCAGGAAAATACCTCTGTTTAATCCAGAGGTTTCCCTCATCAGTCATAGAGATTCAATCATATAGGAAATTCAGCATATATATTTTTGCTTTTTACGCTTATGTGAATTATATAATATCTTTTAAATATTTTTTAGGCAGAATATTAATTTTTTTACTATTATACTGGAGAAATAAAACTTGTACCCCAAGAAATATTTAAAATATTTAGCGAGAAATAAAAACCCGGGTAGATTGATATGGACGCCTACTCTGTACTGGCAAACTCTAAGCCTAAAGAACTTTCATCTCCACCTCAAAGTCTAGATCACGCCGATCACGTTGTACGAACTGCTTTGCTAGGTTATACCAATCTAGCGGCCGATCATCTCTTGAATCCAGGACTAGTTGGAAAGTTGATTGGTGTCCTGGGGCACATAATTAGACAGTTAAACCTTGAATTTATGAAAAGCAGAATAGAAGTCGGAGACAGCAGTGAAGAGAAAGAGAGAAAGATTTTGATAAGAGGACGCGCCTACGATGTGCTTTTAGAGATAGCGATAAATCTGTTAGGTTGGGAAAAAGACTTAGTAGGGTTTAGTGATGAAGAAGTTGCTAAGTGTCTCTCTATAATAAAGGAAACTTTAAGAGAGTGGGAAAATATCGAACGAGACGAGAACAACGGCGAAGCTCCTATAGCACAAGCAGTCATACAGCTGAAAATTGAAGATATGAAAAAAGTAATGGCTAATAATCCTAAGAGAAAAGGAATGATAGCCATTATGGGAGAAAATATTGAAAAAAGAATCGAAAAAGACGATTTAATGCTGAGCTTTCTAGACGCTGTGGAAGAAGAAATTCATAGCAATATATACTATATAATGTCAAAAGAGAAAATGTGTAGATTTGGTAATGATTACGCTATTGGTTTGAGATGGCTTAGAAGATTAGGCTATGTCCAGGTTTCGACTAATCCTGTCTTAGCTGCTATCGCTTATAAGGATGATCCAAAGCTATGGGAGAAGTTTAAAGATTATCTTAGGAAACATCCAGAGTTATTGGAAAATATTGATAAGCAGAAAGACGAGTTGGCGATGGCAGCTACGATGATGGCTCTTTGGCCTAATATGGAAGTTTTCAGGCCAATAGCTCTTCTATTGAACTATCGAGATGGCATGATAAGCTATCAATTAAATCCAAATGTTGCCAGCAGTGTAGAGGGGAGCTTAAAGGATGCTTTAAAGATATACTCTGCTGCTCAAGAATATTTTAAGAAATACGATGAATACTTGGCGTGGAATTGGCCTATTGAGACCGAGAAGGGCAGACCGAATATAGTTTTTAAGGTAGCTGGTAGTAGCTCTGCAGCTATCGAGATTACGAGAAAGCTTGAGAGCCTAGGCATAGGCACCAATAATACGGTCACTTATACCGTCGCTCAAGAAGCTAGACTTATACTGGCTAAGATGGAAGGCATGGCTAAGGCTTTGAAGAAAGGCATATCCACTACTAGGAACTACGAGACGAACATGGGAGGTAGATTGGAAGGTCATTTAAGAGAAGTTGTAGCAGCTACTCTAATTAGGCAAGCGTTGGAGAAATATGAAGATAAATTAGCTGCACTAACAGAGTTAGCCAAGGAACTTGGAGTACCAGTACAAGATCCAGAAGCTCCGTGGACCGCTGAAACAGGATGGGGTTACCAAGTTACAGCTAAAACTTTAGACGAGAAAATAGAGCTCGTGAGCTTTAGAGCCTATCTAAGACCTTTGGTTAAGGAGCCTTTCATAAGGTTCTTGGCTAAAGCTGGGATTAGTGGTAAAACTGAGGATAAAGTTAGAGAATTTTTAGAAGATTGGGAGAAGACTATAGGCTATGCTGGGACTCTGGTGGCTCAACGCGTTTGGTGGATATTCTTTAGCCCGGAAAATAAGCGTAAATGGCTCGCGTACCTAATAAGGAAATATGGTTTAAAGCCTGAACAAGCTGAGGAAATACTTAATAATATTGATGTACTACCTGCATCGAAGAGAAAACCTCTCGATACTCTGCTAACTCTAGCTTCCAACAATATGACTAATACGGAATTCCCGGATCATCAACTTAAAGTATTAAATGTTTCTAGAAAACCGGACTTTGACTTATCTAAATATAAGAATTCTATAATGTTAAAACATGATCCTCGAATAGTCGAAAAGCTCTTACAGTTGGAGGATTTCAGAAAAGCTTACGAGCTAACGCCAGAGTTAGTAGAGGTATTTAAAGAAGTGGAAATAAACGTAGATGGCTTCGGACTCAACGGGTTAAAGCCGGAGGAGTGGAGTAGTTTCGGCTCAGCTGTTAAAACCATGTCCGGCTTCACAAACGCCTATAATAGATTTAGAGAAGAAGTCGTTAAAGTTGCAAAAGAAGTTGCAAAGGAATTTCCTAGATAAGCCTTAAAAGTTCTATCTGACCTTTTCTTTACATAGTATAACTCTTTTTGTTTATCGTAAACTTATTTTTACTATTTTGAATATATCTGATTCATTTATTGGCGTATTCATCTTTATATACATGTTGAAAAAGTGTAAAAATTGGGGATTGCATGGTTGAAATAGACGTGTCTAATCTCTCTCCATGAGAAGATAATTATCCATAACGCTTGTCATTTACATGGTCTGGTCGCTGGTTTGACGGAAAGCGAAATCTTGATTGAGAGAAATGTTGGCGATTCTCTAGGAATGTTAAATTCTATTATTAATTGATATAATGGTGGTCACTAAATGGGAAAAGCGATAGGCGATGTGCTTGTAGTGGATGGTGGAGTAGCTGGCATTACAGCATCTTTAGAGCTTGCTGAAAAGGGATTTAAAGTTTACTTAGTAGAAAAAAAGCCTTCAATTGGGGGCGTCATGACCCCAACTAGATAAAACTTATCCAACACTTGATTGTTCTATCCATATATTCTTGGACTAAAAATGGTTGAAGTTTCCAGGCATCCTAACATAAAACTTCTTACAAATTCTGAAGTTGTAGATGTAAAACCCATAAAAAATGGGTCCGCATTTGAAGTTAAAATACTTAAAAACCACGATATGTAAATGAAGAAAAATGCCCAGTTAAAGTTCCTAGCGAATTTGAGGTAGGAATAGGTTTAAGAAAAGCGATTTATATCCCCTTTCCTCAAGCTGTACCAAATGTTGCAATCATCGACAAAGAGCATTGCCTTTATCTTAATAAAGGCGTTTATAGAACTTGCGAAAAAACTGCCCCGCAGGTGCGATTGATTTTAATCAGAAGCATCAAGAACTCGTAGTAGAAGTTACTTCAATAATTATTGCAACTGGTTTTTCTCCCTTAGATCCATCTGTTCTACCACAGTATGAGTATGGCAGATTTCAGGACGTTATAACCTCGTTACAATATGAACGCCTTATGAATGCTGCTGGACCTACGGATGGAGAAATGTTAGACCTTCAGATAAAACACGCCCAAAAAGAATTGCATTTATTCAATGCATCGGATCCAGAAAACAGAAAAGTGAAAGACTATTGCTCGCAGATTTGTTGCATGTATGCGACAAAACAGGCCATAGTTACGAAAGAACATGAACCAAGTATAGATGTAATGGCTTTCTATAATGATTTAAATGCATCTGGCAAAGGTCACGAAGACTTGTTAAAAAGAGCTATTGAAGAATATGGAATTAAATACATAAAAGAGTTGCCAAGCGAAGTTTTGTGGAATGAGAAAAGTAGGAGTAAAAGAAGAAAAATATTGAATCAAGAACTAAGAATAGGGGTTAATTTGTATGCTATTGTGGTCTTAATATAGCTGCCGTCATAGACGTTAAAGCGGTCGTGGAAGAAGCAAAGAACCTCAGCAACGTTGTTTATGTTGAAGATTTAATGTTTGCATACTCAAAGGATGGAACAGAGCGAATTAAAGAGGCTATAAAAATATAATCTTAATAGGGTTATAGTGGCTTCATGCACTCCAAGAACTCATGAACCATTATTCCAAACTATATGCGAAGAAGCTGGACTAAATCCATACCTATTCGAAATGGTTAATATTAGAGAACATATTGCTTGGGTTTATAAGAATTATCCTGAAGAGGCGACTGAGAAAGCCAAGGAACTTGTCAGAATGGCTGTGGCAAAAGCAAGACTCTTAAAA
>Ga0180301_10001159_pt1 | contig 20659 bp, 19 predicted proteins | sample GuaBasSediGuay16_FD_121797 | JGI IMG/M metagenome (GOLD analysis project Ga0180301, IMG submission 121797) | Subseafloor sediment microbial communities from Guaymas Basin, Gulf of California, Mexico - Guay16, Core 4569-2, 12-15 cm | ecosystem: Environmental > Aquatic > Marine > Hydrothermal...
TTATATAATAGTTTTTTCGTCATTAGGAAGTAATAGTGTTAAAAAAATACAGCCAAAGAGAGGCTGATAGAAAAATAATTTCTTTCTTAAAAAATGCAGGTTATAAAAAACCTACCATTCTTCAGAAGAAGGTTATTCCGGAAATACTTAAAGGGAAAAATCTCATTATCCACACCCAGGACGGAGAAGGGAAAACAGCGACTTTTCTTATTTCTCTCCTGTTAAAAATCGATCACACAAAAGAGGGAATCAAGGCGATCATTCTCACTTCCGATCCCAAAACAGTAAGGAAAATCGAAAACCAGTTTCGTTTCTTCTCTCCACCCCCTCTTGCGCTCAATCTTGTAGCCGTAGGGTACGATAAAAATATAAAGAAAGAGTTGTACCGCCTTACCGGAAAACCCGATATTATTGTCGGCACAACTTCCAGAATTATTGACCACATAAGAAGAGAGAATATTCGATTGCACAAAACCGAAGTGCTGGTCGTAGATTGCCCGGAAGATTCCGAATGGGAGGGGTTTGAGAAAGATGTACTCTATATCATATCCAAGCTGGCAAAGAAAACACAAAAAGTTATCTTCACTCACTATATAAGAGATGCAGTCCAATTGGACTCAATCGGAAGAAAGGCAAAAATTATCTCAATACCAGATATTCACCAGCAGTTAATAGAGCACAGATATATCGAGGTATCCGACCATAGTCAGAAACCGAAACTTCTGGTGGATTTATTGTTTGCTGAGCAAAAGAGGCAGACAGTGGTTATGTGCAAGACTCCTACCACAGCTATTTCAATTGACAGAAAACTTAAGGCCCAGGGATTCAGGTGTAAATCTATTACCAGCAAAACCGTTCTGGAAAAGCAAAGAGAGATACAGGAACAATACCAATCGGGAGACCTTGAGGTACTGATTTTAACCGGTAATCAAATCGTAAACCTTGTTTTGTCAAATATCAGTAATGTAATTTATTTTCAACTACCGGGAAAACCAGAAATATATATTAAAAATTATAATCTTCTTCTGGAATCAGATAAGAAATCTCGAATTACATCTCTTATTACCGAAGAAGAGCTAATTATTCTTAAACAATTACAGGAGTTAAAGGGTATGAATATCAGAAAAGCAGAGTATCCAGAGGAAATCGAGGTTATAAAGGGTAAAATAGGCCAGATAGTTAAACGAATAAGGGAAGAAGAGGATCCCGATGAACTTAATCAGTACAAGAAACTCTATAAGAAACATGTGCCTATTTTTCTTCGCAGTTATTTTACCGCCTATCTTTTAAAGGAGTATCTCGGATATAAAAAAGGTACGACAAAAAATCTGCAAAGTATTTTTGTTAGCATTGGGAAAAACAGGAAGGTCTATCCCAAAGATCTGGCGCGACTGTTCTCTTCTTCCTTGAAATTGAAATCCAATGAGATTGGAAATATAAAAATTTTTGACAGCTATTCATTTATAGATATCCCGCAGGAATATTCCGAAAAAGCTATCGAGCTTCTGGATGGGAAAGAGTTTCGAGGAAGAAAAATTACGGTGAACTACGCCAGGAAAAAGGATAACAACAAGGGTGATTAAACGGATCATTTTATAAGAAGTGCCAGTAAGCTTATAACAATAAAGAGATTTATTACTAACCCCGTAAAGAAGACCGCTGCGGCAAGAAGTTCATAGGTGCGCGCTTTGCTCTCGCACTTTGAAGAAAGGAAGACCGGATTTCCCGGTACAATCAGAAGCTCTGCCATGGGGTCTTTCGGCTTACCTATCCTTATTCCGTTTTCTCCGGGAGTCTGTACACCAAAAATATAACAGTCGTCTGTACTTCTATTGCTCTGCTTTAGTAACCTGGAAGTGCGGACCTTTGCATCCTTTAACTCTTGATGATACCGGTATGCATCTACCGCCGCTAATCGTTTCATAATATAAGGTTCTCCGGTTGGAATAACGGCAGAGAGATAGTCCGGATTATCAGAGATATCCTTAAAATATCTTACCGGTAATTTTAGAAGATCCCTCTCTGCCCGGAAAAATCGAGCTTTTCTCCATAAACTCCGGTACAGAAAAAACAGAAATACTCCGGGGGGTAGGAATATACTCAACGGAAGACCGCTTAAAGAGAGAGAAATCAGAGCCTGTATTCTAAGCATGGGACTCTTGAGTAACATGTAAGCCACAATGAACAGGGAAAGTGCTCCCGCAGCAATAGAGCCAGGGGTAAATTGATTCCAGTATTCGTTTATCTGCCTTCCACCCCATATAGAGCGTCTTAAGATTGTATCCTCTCCTCCATCATAAATTACCACGGTAACCACCTTTCTGTTGCACATTTTAAATATTGCCCGGCCTCTTTCCAGAAATAGTGGACCGTAAACAAACATCTTTGTTCCTTCGGGAAGAGAAAAAATCCGATTCCAGGACACTTTTCTGGGCATTTCATCTGGAAGAGTCTCCTCGTTTAACTCCACCTTTCCCTCTTTTTCAGCAAAGGAAAAGGAAGGAAGAATATATACAAAAGCCTTAAACAGATCAACCGATATGGATATGTTTTCACTATGAATCCAGATAAGGTTCTCCTGTATTGCTTCCAGACTTCCAGTGCATCTGAAATCCCCCAGATAACCTTCCGTTCCCTCCCTCACCACGTTATAACGGACTATCGGAGAAAGAGAAGCAGATATAATATTTTTCCGGAACCTTCTCCATTGGCTTCTGACATAAAACGCCCCTATACCCGGAATCAGAACATAAAAAGTAAAAGCGAGAACAAGAATAAGAATATTCATAAATGTACTTGAATAAACCTTAATAATTTTTTATGCTGACAATTTATCATGATAGAACGAATTATTGTAGGGCTTATGTACACAAATGCCTACATTTTTTCATTCAGTAAAAAAGAATGTATTGTACTCGATCCAGGTGGTGATACCGATGAGATTATCGAGAGGCTTAATCGAAAAAACCTTACTCCTGTTGGTATCGTTTGCACACATGGCCATCTGGATCATATTGGCGGGGTGGGACAGTTGAAAAAACATTTTATGGAAAGCGGGCACAATATAAAGGTGGCAATCCACGAGGCAGACAAACATTTTACAGGGAAAAAAGCAGAAAGAGCTCATAGAAAGAGTTTTGCCAGGCTCGGAGTGGATAATTCAGACCTAATAGATAATCTGCTTACACCCATTCCGGAACCTGAAATCCTGCTAAAAGAAGGTATGACTGTTTTTAACACAGATTTGAAAGTAATTCATACTCCGGGGCACACTCCCGGAAGTATCTGTCTATACAGCGAAAATCAAAGCCTCGTTTTTTCTGGAGACACCCTGTTTTTTGAAGGAGTGGGGAGGACCGACCTGCCGGAAGGTGATCACGAGGCACTCCTGAGAAGCATCAGGGAGAAGCTTTTTGTTCTTCCGGAGTTGACCCGTGTATTCCCGGGACACGGACCGGATACAACTATTGAGCGGGAGATAAAACACAATCCCTTTATAAATTAAAATCATATAGCAGCGCAGCCTTGGATCAACGCTATCATTCCCGTAGGTATCGCTGTTTTGGCATGATTCAGCTTAGGGGGGAGAGCACCTTATACCGAATAGTAATAGCCGAAATCGAGGTTACGGGACAGCCTGAATTAGAAGCAAAATATTCGTTGCGACAGTAGAGGCAGTTTCAAATCAGGCTACCATATCCAGAATCACACCTGTTTCGAGAGAAAGAGTGTTACCACTGTAGATAGATCTGTGGCGGGTTATCTCTTGATGTAGTTTTTGTTTAAAAGTTTCGCTCAGTTGATCAACCTCTGCGGATGTTAGACTACTCGTGTCAGAGGAGAATGCCTTCTTCCCCGTTATCTTCCCCAATCTTTCTATGAGATTATCCAATAACTCTAATTTTGAGAGAGAAAAACCTTCTCCGTCCCGAAAGGAAGGAAATCCTCTTACATACTTAAATCTGGCATAGAGAGATTGATCTCTCTCCACAGGAAGAAATATTCTTCCTGTTCCGTAACGTCCCCTTACCAGATGAAGGAGAGGAATCGGCCTTGAAATATTCATACCCGCCACTTTCATTTTTCCTGATTATATTATCGGTTAAAAAGAGTAATTTTTAATACAGCCGGATGCAGATCGGCCGTTTAAGGTGTTGAGGAATTATTTTCTATTAGATTATGTGTTTAAGCTTAAGGCATGAACTTTAAGCCTATCTGTTTCTCCTCTCATCAGAGGTCTTACAGCTTACGCACATCGGTGTATATGGGATTGCTTCCAGTCTTTCTTTAGGTATCTTTTTATTGCATTTAACACAAATTCCGTATTTACCATTTTCCATGCGGGAGATGGCCGAATCGATCATTCTAAGTCTCTTTATTTCACTCGTACTGAGAGCTTCGATAGTCTTCCTGTCAATATCGTCTGCAGCTATATCGGCGAGATCTTTCGGATCTAAATCTTCTATTATTTCTCTAAAATCTTCGCTTTCTGAGATAAGGCTCTTGATTATTTCTTTCTTCATATTAACCAGCTTTTCGTGCATTTTTTCATTAAAACTTTCATCCATAACAATAACACCTTTTATTTATCAACATATATGGATTATACCCTACGAAACTGGCAGGGTAACACTTTCGCTATTAAAACCATATTGCCCATCAGTAAAAATTGGCATTGAATATGTAGTAAAATACAAAAAAAGTCAACCGTTGACACGCAGGTTTTCTTTAAAATATATTAAGTATATACACAAACAGTAAGATAATAAATTAGGAGGGCTTTTGGCAAAAGAAGAAGCAATAGAAGTGGAAGGCGTTGTTAAAGAAGCCTTACCCAATACAATGTTTCGCGTAGAACTGAAGAACGGACATCTTATTCTTGCTCACCTTTCAGGGAAAATGCGAAAGCACTACATTCGCATCGTACCCGGCGATAAAGTAAAGGTGGCGCTTTCTCCCTACGATTTATCGAGAGGAAGAATAATTTACAGGGAGCGCTAAAATTAAAGCAGTAATTAATAAAGGATAATCACTGGTTTTTTTATCCAGCCCTTTACACCGTAAGCTGTTTCCGCCAGATAAAAATCGTAAGAAGAACTTATAATTCTCACCGTTGTACCTTCCTGCAGGGCAAACCAGGCAGAGGAGGTTTCTTCCGGTATCTTTTTTATTTCCGACATCTCCCTGACAACCCCTTTCTCCTGGCCTCTTTCAAGTGCTGTATAAATAAGTCCACCACCTGATATAGCAAACATCACAGACAAGAGCACAGTTAGAATAAATATCATTGCGGTTTTTCTGTACAGAAAAACGGTGAAAGTAAGGCAGAGAAGATTCCATGAAACCACGGTTATTATAAAAAATATATCCGGATGAATAAATGAGGGCAGTTTAGCCTGTGCTTCCAAAGAGAGCTTCTCTTCCATCCAATCGAGATATTCTCTTAACTCCATATTAGAAGGCTCATACAGAATTGCCTTCCTGAGATCCGCTATGGCTTCTCCGTAGCGGTCGAGTCTGTAGTTGATAATCCCTCTGTTAAACAGCAGTCCCGGATTCCCCGGTCTTGATTCAAGGGCATCGGAGAAACATTTTTGCGCCTTGAATAGTTCTCCCTCATTATAATATTCGATTCCACGTAAAACCAGTTCTTCGATACTGCTCACTCCCGAAAGGGTTGCCCCCAGCAGGATAAACAAAACAGGAAGAAGAGCTTTTCCTCCCTTTTGCAAGATAAGGCAGACTCCGAGTATAAGGGTTCCGGGTAGAAGAAAGAAATAACTGCAGAGCTGAGTATAGAGATTTTTTTCACGCATTGAGTTAATCTCTTCAATTTCCATCAGAGTAAAGGGAAACTCCTCTTTTTCTTCATAAACGGGAGAGGGTCGAATGGTGATTGTATATTCTTCTGTCTGCGATTTTTCTATCTCTCCCGTTTCGGGATTAAACCATTTAAAGGAAGGGATTGAAACTCTGCCTTTTTTCTCTTCGGAATGTTCTTCCTTTGAGGATAGTGAATAAATTATCTCTCTTACACCCTCATAACCCGCTTTATGGGGGATGATATCAACCTTCTCTTCTTTAGCTGAAATCTGCATCTCTTCAAGAAGCGGTTCAGGAGGCTTAAGATAATCCAGATTTCCCACCCCTTCTATTCGAATGTGCAATTTGCTCTCCTCCGTCCCCGTTATAATTTGTTTTTCGACCATTGTGGAAAGTGTAAAGTCTCCGATAGCTCCGCTTTCTTTAATTTCCTCAGGAACCGGATCGACCCATATCCACACCCCTCCTGCTCTTCCGGAAAGTCCATCCTGATAAACATAGGCAGGAGGCAGAAGGACCCGGCCGGTTCTGGTGGGTGTATAGAGATAGGATGCAACAGGATAGGAGAAAAACTCACTGTTCATGTATGTTTCCGTCTCGATCTCTCCCAGTCCCTTTACATTTTCGAATATGCCCATGCCGGGAGGATCTACCTTTATCCTCTCGAAAATTTTTATCTCTTCCTGCATAACAGCCTTTAATATAACAGAGGCAGTTTGCCCGGAATATACACGATCGGAGTAAAGTTCCCACCTTATCCTGGGCGGAACAAGTAATTTCCCGTTAATATATTCTCCGATACGAAGCACGACCGGCTCTGTTTTTACTTTTTTATCTCCCGAGACGATCGTAAATCCTTCCGTTACAAATCTTCCCGACGCGACGGCAGTAAATATATACTGTATCCGCATACCTTCGGATATTTGCCGGCTCTCCCTTTCTTCATAGAAGGGTCGAATTAAAGGCCCGCTGTATAGGCGAATTGAGGAGGGGAAATCGGGTTTTTCTACATTAAAAAGATTTGGATTTTCAACATTTACCAGAATGGTAATGCTAAATCTATTTCCAAGTGGTATTACCTCGGGTTCGACCAAAACGACTGTATCCAATTCTTCTGGAGAGAGATAAACGGTCATGAGGAGAAAAAGAAGTATAAACAACACATGGAATAGATTGCAAGAGTTTTTCACCAATCCGACGCTGATTCCGGTGAAGTTACTCTTCTGGAAGACTCCCACCTCTCTTTCTCCTTTCTTTCTACATAATCAAGAATACGTTCAGCATCCTCACCTGTAAACCCACGAGAATCTTCTTTCTGTATTATAGATGGTGTTTTTACATTCGCTCTTCTGGCATTCATCTTCTGTAAAGCGTATTCGAGGTTTATTTTCGCCTTGAGATTTGACGGATCTATTTCCACAGATCTTTTAAAATCCCTGAAAGCTTTCTCGTATTCTCCCTGCTCATAATAAAGGATGCCCCTGTTATAAACAACATTGAAAATAAGTTCTTTGTTTTCCGTTGAAGCCGCTCTGTTCCACTGTTTGAGCGCAGCTTCATGTTCGCCAAGAGAATAGTATACATTTCCCAGATTGTAGGCGATCCATTTTTCGTATGAGCCCTTCTTAAGAGCTTCCAGATAAGTGATATTGGCCTTCTGAAAATCACCGCGCAGGAAGGCGTAGTTTCCGCGGATTATATCGAGATGAGGCTGCCCGCATGAGGAAAAAATAAAGAGTATGCAGGCCGCCACTAATATGTACCTTTCCATTTTAATGACCTCATTACTGTATAAGCTATCATAGCTGCAAATGCAAACAGTAGAAAAACTCTATATCTGTTAACCGGCTGGTCGGTGAGTTGATCCTCTATTCCGCCATCAATACTTCCCTTTGCAACTGCGGTCAGCTTTGAAAGAATCGCTGGATCATCGGCAAAGTATAACCTGCCGCCGGAAATGCGGGCGATTTCGGCTAAGATATCCTTGTTGAGTTTGCTTATCACCCTGTTTCCCACGTTATCAAGCACAAAACTGCCATCCTCCAAACGAATAAAAGAACCTTCCTCAGTCCCCGTTGCAACCGGCACCACAGTTACCTCTCTTGCTTTTGCTTCAGAAACCGCCGGAAGAGGATTTCCTGAAAGGTATTCCCCATCTGTAAAAAGAAATATTATTTTGTGTGTTTCTACACTGCCCGGGAAGGAAGTCAGTGCCTTATTTATGCCGTCTTCCATATTGGTCCCAGACGCAGTAATTACATGAGTCTCAAGTTTCTCCAGTAACTGAAAAATCAGGGTCTTATCTTCTGTAACTGGTATCAAAGTCAAACCCACTCCTTTGAAAACCACTATCCCTATCCTGCACCTTTCAACTCTGTTCACCATTCCTCTAATTATGCGCAAACTTCTCTCCAATCTGGAGGGAGATATGTCTTCTGCCAGCATGCTCCTGGAGACATCTATTAAAAAAATCACATCCAACCCGCTTTTCTCATCCCGGACTATCCTCCGTCCCCAGCTCAGCCCGGATAAAGCAATCACGGAGAAAACAATAAACAGCGAAAACATAAGAGAAGAGAAAAACCATTTTACGAGATGAATATCATAAACCCTGTTATCTCGCCATTTACCCATGAGTTGCTTTAGCTCTTTCATCCCCCTTCGATACCCCATCCACATGGTCCATCCAGCGGGGAGGAGAAGCAGAAGAAACCACATCGAGCCGGGGTTTTTTATCAAAATACCACCTCCCTGAGAAACCACTTGCGGATTATAAAATGAAGGTAAATGGAGAAAATGCTTATAAACAGAAAAACTCTGTATCTTGGTATAGTTTCGGTTTTTACCTTTACATGTCTGGCCTTGGTTTCTATAGAATCGATTGCCCTGAAAATTAACTCCAACATGCTGGTTCCGGTAGCCGAGAAGTAGTTTCCTCCGGAGATGAATGCAATTCGTCTGAGAAGTTTTTCATCGAAACCGCTTTTAAAGGTTCCACGGTACACTTTTCCGGTCTCTGTATTGATAAACTCAAGGGGCACCTCCCCTTTCGTACCTATACCAATGGTGTAAATGCGGATTCCCATCCTTTCTGCTATTTCGGCTGCAGTTTCCGGCAGAATCTCTCCTGCATTGTTCTCACCATCTGTTAGAAGAATGATCACCTTCTCTTCTGCGGTGCTGTGTTTTAAATGGAGTACCGCTGTTACCAGCCCCATACCTATTGCGGTTCCGTCCCCCAAGCTCATGATTTTAAGTTTGTTCAACCTCTCGAGTAAAAAATTGTAATCCAGAGTCGGAGGTACTCTCAATGCAGCTTCCTTACTGAAACTGACAAGACCTATAGGATCGTTTTCCCTTCCTCTTACAAACCGACGTATTACTTCCCTGGCAGTTTGAAATCTGTTTTCGGGCTTAAAATCCTTCGCCGCCATGCTGGGAGATTCATCGAGAACCAGCATAATGTCTATCCCCCTTGAGATATAAACCCTTTCTTTTTTTGTAATCGTAGGACCAGCCAGTGATATTATAAGAAAGAAGATCCCTCCCCACAGTAGAAAGGACGAGAAAGTAATTATAAACCTTAAGCCTTTCTGTCGTGGGTTAAACCCGTCTTCGGGCCATACACTTATGGGAAATGCGACTCTGCTCCCACCCTTTTTTCTGAAATGGCTGAAGTAGATGCCCGGGATAAGCAAAAACAACAGGAAGAGAAACCCGGGTGAATCAAAACTAAACATAAAAACTATTCAACCTCCCCCTCAAGAAACTTCGCCATTTCCCTGACACCCTCTAAATCTTCTCTGCGTCTTCTATCTGAAAAGTTCTTTCCACCAAATTTGGCTAAATCACCTCTCCTAAGCACAGAGAGAAGCTTACGAGAAGGAAAATCCACGGGAAGCCAATCCGAGGCCATGTTTGTTATCTCACCGGTAGTTGAGCTAAAAAAGGGATTACTTGTTTTATTTGACAGGTATTGTTTAAACTCACCGGTTAGAACAATATAGTATTCTCTGCTAGAGAGCTTGTTAAGCTCTTTATTAAGGGCAGTGAGATTCCTTATTAGATTTTTATAAGGCCTTTTTGCCTTAAAACCGGCTGTAATTCTCTCTATCTGTCTCCGAATTCTTGCATGAAAAGGAAAAACAATCAAAAAAATAACTGTCAAAATGGAAACCAAAAGTACTACATAAAGACGAGTCCCCGGAATAAGAACCTGCCCCATGGGTCCTGCAAACTCCTTCCCTTCTTCTATAAGAGAGGATGTATGAAGTTTTATGTTTTTAAGAGTAACATCTCCGAGCCTTATTTCGGGAAGAGTTCTGGTGCCTGCGAAAAATGGAGAGAACTCGATCCTTATCTCTGTATCTTCTCGACCGGAGAGAATCCTTATGCTGTGAAAAGTTATCCACGATTCTGAAGGATATTTTGAAGGTACTCTTATCCGATAACCCTGCTCCGGTTCGACTTTTATCCTCAACTCCACTGTATCTCCCACATAAAAATGCGGAGGGAGGAAAACTACTTGCCTGACCCGGTAGCCATCTTCGGCCTCAAGGGATAGAAGCCCCAATAATGATAACAAAAAAACAGTAACCAGTATTTTAGTCCCTCTCATCTTCTCTTCCGGTGCTTGAAAAAAGCAAGAAGCTTACGGGCCGGGTCATCCTCTGTATCTATTACTATTACATCAACTCCCCTGCTCTTAATTTCCTTAAGCCATTGTTGATGTATATTGTCCCAGTAATCCCGGTAATTCAACCTGAACTTCTTTGAATATCCAAAACCAAAAATCTTTTTGTATGTTTCAGGATCTTCGAGTTCTACCAATCCGGTCTCAGGATAAACAAAATCCATTCGGTCTGTTATCTTTACCGCTATTACATCGTGTTTCCTCTTAAGCAGCGTTAACTCCCGCAGGCCGGATGTCGTTTTAAAATCGGATAGAATGACACAAATCCCTCTTCTTTTTAGAGATTTATTTACAGTTCTTAACGCCAGGGCAAGATCCGAACCCCTTCCGGCGGGATTGCAGTCAAGCATATCCCTGATTAAACGGAGAATATGTTTTTTCCCTTTATCGGGAGGGATCCAATGCTCGATCTTTTCTGTAAAAAACAGGGCTCCCGCTTTATCGTTATTGCTCACTGCAGCCAGCGAAAGTACCGCTGCTATTATGGCGGCCGTATCCCGTTTGCTCCTTTCTCCCGAACCAAAAAACAGTGAGGCAGAGACATCTACAATTAAAAAGAGGGTCAGCTCACGTTCTTCCTTGAATACTTTTGTATGGGGAAATCCTGTTCTTGAGGTAACGTTCCAATCGATAAGCCTGATATCGTCATCCTGAGCATATTCCCTGACTTCATCAAATTCGATTCCCGGCCCACGGAAAACACTCCTGTAATTTCCGGCGAATAAGGAATGAACCATTTTTGAAGTTATTAGCTGGATCTTTTTAACCTGGGAAAAAAGTTTATCTCTTTCCATAAGTTAGTACTTAAGTCTATCAACAAACGCAGGCATCGCATAAACGGCCGGGCGCTGAAATGGCATAACTCCTATTTCAGGGAACCGGTACGACCGATAAAATCTGTTTTATTATATCATCCGTGGTGAGCTCTTCCGCCTCTGCTTCGTAAGTGAGAATGATTCTGTGTCTCATCACATTTATAGCTTCCTTTTTTACATCGTCGGGAATTACAAAAGAACGTCCTTCTAAAAGAGCTCTTACTCTGGCACAGCGGAAGAGGTAGAGGGAAGCCCTTGGTGAAGCTCCGTACTCGATATATCTGGAGAATGGGTAATCCGATTTGCTGTTTCCTCTGGAAGCTGTAACAAGAGAAACAATGTACTCTACTATTCTATTATCTACATTTATACTGGACAGGGCTTCTCTTATATTGGAAATAGCATTTGAACTTATTACCTTTCCCACTTTGATGGTTGGATTTTCTCCCATTCTGTCAATAATTTCTATCTCTTCATGAAAAGAGGGGTAATCCACCTTGAGTTTGAGCAGGAACCGGTCTATCTGAGCTTCCGGGAGGGGATATGTGCCCTCATGCTCTATGGGGTTCTGGGTAGCAAGAACGAAAAAAGGTGACGGCAAGGGATAGGTAGTATCTCCTATAGTTACTTGTCTCTCTTCCATGGCTTCGAGCAGGGCCGATTGTACTTTTGCCGGTGCTCTGTTTATTTCATCTGCCAGAATGATATTAGCAAAAATGGGGCCCTTTCGTGCATAGAACTTACCTGTTTCCTGGCTGTAAACCATGGTTCCTATCAGGTCGGCCGGCAGTAAATCCGGGGTAAACTGAATTCGCTTGAAGTCTACATCCATAACTTCTGCAAGAGTCTTTACAGCAAGAGTTTTGGCAAGACCTGGAACTCCCTCCAGCAACACATGACCATCTGCGATCAGCCCCATCAGTATCCCTTCCAGGAGTTGATTCTGCCCTACCAGGCGGAGGGAAATCTCCTGCTTCCACTTTTTTATTTCCTCTACTGCCTTTTTTATTTTTTCTTCGATATGACCCTTTCCCATTATATACGGCACTTTCAACTTATATACGTTGCGTTATCCCTTATGTATTTGTACGATAAATCCGTCCCCATTACCTCTGCGGAAAAATCGCCCTGGGCAAGATCGATTTTAATATCGACTGTTTTGTTATGTACGGGGAAGTCGTACGTCTCTGAATCGAATATTGCATCACGCAAATATCCTGAGAGTCTTTTTTCTTTTTCCGGATCGAGTTGAAAGACTCCCCCGGAGAATACTTCTTCCTCACCAAGGTGAACGGTCATTTTACCGGGATCGATGAAAAAGCCGTTGTTCCCCATATAATCCCCAAGGGAGCTTACTATCCTGCCAACATTCGGATCGTTACCAAAAATAGCCGTCTTGACCAGCGGTGAGTTTATAATGGCCTTCCCCGCACCTCTGGCGATCTCATAAGATGAGGCACCCCCTATTTGCACTTTAATTATGTGTGTTGCACCTTCTCCGTTACGGACAATATCCTCGGCCAGGGCATAACAAACCGAGTACAGCGCTTCCTGAAAAACTTCCTCTTCTACAGCCTTTTTCTTACCCGAACTGATCAAAAGAACCGTGTCGCTTGTACTCTGGTCTCCGTCAACGGAAATTCGGTTAAAGGTCCGTTCCACCACATCCGCTAACACTTTTCTTAGAGTCCAGCGCTCAATCTTTACATCTGTTGTTATAAATGCAAGCATGGTAGCCATGTTTGGCTCTATCATCCCCGCCCCTTTTGCAACCCCCACTATGCTACCAGAACCGACCTTTGCAGTGCGAATCTTGGGATATAGATCCGTGGTCATTATCCCCTGGGCAAAAGAGAAAACACTATCAGAATCTTTACATGTTTTTATCGCTTCTACCAGTGAAGGCAGATTCTTTTTTATATCTTCGGCAGGCAGCTTCCATCCGATGATTCCTGTGGATGACGGGATAATTTCTTCCGGCGGGCAATCGAGCAACTTTGCAAGAGACTCCACTATGCTCACTGCATCTTCCATCCCGCCTGGTGTACATACATTGGCTATCTTGTTATTTACTATGACCGCCCTGATAAATTGTCCCGATAGGCGGTTTTTACCTACTATTACCGGAACTCCCGGAAATGCATTGCGGGTATACATCCCACCAAAAGAGCCCGAAGGCTCATCCAGCAACAGGAGAGACAGATTCATTGGTAAGGGTATCTGCACGGGCCTCTCCTCAGGGAAGAATGTGATAGAGATACTGGCAGCGCGAAAACCCTCGGGTAACCGTGCATTTTTCTTTAATGTGTTTAAATATTCCTCTTTATTTTTGTATGTCTCCATATATCTATCCTTATCGATTCCTTATCGATGCCTCTGTAGCATAGAACTATAGCTTATTCTGCCTGCACCTTGCAATACCTGTTTTTAAGCTTCCTCGGTCCTCAATCCGATGCCCCCTGCCCGGTGGCCTCCTCCGTCCCCGCAACCTCCAACAAACATCTAGCGCTTTACAGTGTGCCGGTCGAGTGCCTCCGTGCCCATCACCGCCTCCGTCCCCGGATAGGCACTAACAAACCGGCAGAGGCTTCCTCCATCCCCATCACTGCCTAAGCCCCCGGCTGCCACTCGCCCTTTGTTTCGTATGACGGGAAAATTTTTGTTGCCAGATATGGGGTTCTGTGGTAGAATTAGTAATCTAATGCTTTTCCACAATTTTCGTTTTAACCATTACCGTTTCCATTTTTCTCCTCTTGAAAACCTAAGAATGCCAAAATACAACAAAGGTAATACCATTCGCGGTGGCTTCGGAACCATACTAAGAAGGATTGCTTGTGTACACCAGAATATTGAATGTGATAACTGCGATCTCCGCTTCAGTTGTCCCTATACGAGAATATTCAATCCCTTTATTCCACCGGAAGCCGAACGGTTGCGTAAAAACTTAAATATCCAGCGCCCCTTTGTGGTTAAACCTCCTCTGGAAACTAAAACCAGTTACGGACCTTACGAACCTCTTATATTCGAAATTATTCTGGTGGGAGATGCACAGGAATATATACCTTATATTATCGTAACATTTAAAGAACTGGCGGAACACGGATTTGGTCTTAACAGGGCTCAATGCAGACTCTCCCAAATTGAAACAGTCAAAATTGATGGAACCACCACTTCTATTTATGAGAGCAAAAACAACACTGTTATATCTTCTCAAAGCTCAATCACATGGACGGATGTGACAGCAGCTTATAAAGATATCCAGAAATCAAGGGAATTATGTATCACTTTTCTTACTCCCACCACATTGAAGGCAAATGGCAGACTATCTTTCGTGCCTCAATTTCACGTTCTGTTAAAGCGTCTGAGGGACAGACTTAACGCGCTAAGCTATTTCTACTGTGGCGAAACCATTGATATTGACTTTAAAGCTCTCGGCGAACAGGCTGAAAAGATAAAAGAGACATTTATTCGTAGCACCTGGGAAGAACGAAGCCGCAGCACCCGCAGAAGAACAAAACATGATTTAAGCGGATTTGTCGGTACAGTAACATATAGAGGTAATTTTAAGCCCTTTATGCCGTTTCTACTCCTCGGTCAATATGTACATGTGGGTAAGGGGACGGTATTCGGTAACGGCTGGTATAAGGTGGAGGGGGTGGGTTGATTGTAATAAAGTTTAGATTTAGCCGCTGAGAAATCGGCCAAACGCAGACAGGGGGCAATAATGTCGGAAAGATTGAAAAAAGGAGGTCTAAGCTGGACAGGACATCCCATTGTTGATGCAGGTGTAGCAACATTAACAGCCTTTGCAGAAAAGAATTATCCTGACGAGGTAACTTTTGCCGATCTAGAAAAATTTGTCCGATACGCTGAGAAGGCATATTTTTCATCTGCAATAAGCGGATATTTGACAGTACTTTTTACGAGTAATTTCATGAATCCAAGTTGGTCTTTAGAAAAGAAAAAAGAATATTTAGGACAAATATTAAGAAGCTATAATAACGAACCTACTTCCGGTTCCTGTGTTTATTGTAAAAAACCGTCTGTAAATCTTCCAACTTCTGATCTTGCTTACAGAGATCTTATCCCAATGCTCACCGGTAGGGGTATAGCAAACTTTTTCCCCGGAGGACATTCCGGGTTATCATTGTGCGGTTACTGTCTTTTAGCTATACAGGCTATAGCAATAGGTGCTCCCATGGTTAGTGGCCGTGCATTGATTGTAAGCTCGGATGATCCTCTCTTTACGCTGGACATAATAAAGAAATGGCTTCCGGAGACAAGATCCAGAGTACAACTTTCAGAGATTTCAGATAAAAAACCACCAGCTATTAACAGACCATTAACGAGGGTTATCGAAGCAATAATGTTATGTGACAATGAAAAAACAAAGTGGAGAGAAGATGCTTCCCTTACAGTATATCATTTATCAAATAGCGGACAAGGACCATCTATAGACATTTTTAATCTACCATCCAACATCACAAAGTTTATAAATCGAGCTAAAACCGTAAAATATCGTGATTCATGGAATGAAATAATTAAATCTGCATGGGAAAAGGATGTTAAAGGAAACGACAGCATAAAAATCCGAAATAAATCAGGAAGAAGAAACTACTTATTCGAAGATCTGTTCAAACTACCAGAAAATGCAGGTAGCTTTATAAGAACCTATTTTCTCCGTCAACCTCCCAACTACTCCACAAATATGGATCCGAGGAAAGAATATAAAGGTTGGCAGGATGCAAAATATGTAAAATGGAATTTAGCAGAGCTATTTTTAGAGGAGGTGATTCACATGGAAAAAAGCCGAATAGAAGCGATCAAAAGACTCGGGGATAGAATTGCAGAAGAAATAGTATCAACTAACGATAGAGGATTCTGGTATAGCATTTATAACTGCCAAAAGTTTTACGAGATGCGAAATATTTTGATCCGGCAGAGTCAGAAATGTATAAAAGCAGGTAAAGAACCACTGATTAGATTAGATCCGTTTTTAGAAATTTTTGAAGAAGGAGAAGAGTTAGCCCGTGCCGATTGGCGCCTGGCATGGGATCTGACTCTGATCAGAGTAATCGAACAACTTTACGATAAAAAATGGTTTGAAAAAAACAGAGATGTGCTTGAAACCAAAGATACATCTTTAGAATTACAGGAGGCTTGAGATGGCATTTATAACTGGTTTAATGTTATTTGATTGTCCTGCGTCGGCTCTTAATATGTCCAATGATTCCCCGGATGAAGCAGGAAGAGGAGAAATGGCTACTGCCGTAAAATTTATCCGTAGTAAACAGGGAAGATTCCCCTACGTTTCAGCACAAGCTTTTCGCTACTGGTTGAGAACCACTCTTGAAAACTCACCCGAATTAAAAGAAAAATGGAAAGCTGCTCCGGTATTTCGAGAACAGAAAGTGGCATATTCAGACGGAAACCCAATTCGGTATTGGGATGATGATCTTTTCGGCTATATGAGAGCCCCTTCAAAAAAGGCGGATGCCGTGAAGAAACGCGAAGATGATAAAACAAGAAAGAATGAAACACCAACCAGCACCGAAATAACAAGAGTTTCTCCGTTTAAAGTGAGCACACTTGTAGCAATTTCTCCGATTCCTATTACCTATGACTTCGGAACAATGAGCCGGCACGAAGGAGATCCTGTACCACACGGTCATCAGTTTTATCAAGCTATTCTTAAAGGGTTGTTTTCTCTTGATCTAAGTTCTGCAGGAACTTTTAGTTATAGAAATAAAACCGGTTTCAAAAATCTGGATGATAATAGAATCGAAGAAGCTAAAAACAGTAAACTCGAAGATCTTAATAATGATAAAAGTTTCAGATTGCCTCTTGATAAACGACAGGAGAGAATTGCTACTCTGTTAAGAGGATTGGGAGTTCTATATGGGGGAGCAAAACAATCTGTTCATTATACCGATGTTACACCCAAGATTTTTATAGGAATGGTAACAAGAGGCGGAAATAACCCACTCCAATATATTATCGGGGCTGATGAAAGAGGTTTACCAAAGGTTCATGAAGAAGCTTTAAAAGAGGTTTTTAATGTGTGGGATGATCAAATACTTTCAAAACTATATGTCGGCTGGGTTCAAGGTTTTTTTGATGAACAAAGAGAGTTCTTGATACAGGTGCTGAATAAAGTTGATCATACCTATGAGTTAAATCATCCCAGAAACATTTTGAATCTTATTGCTGAAGATATAACAAGTTCTGCAAATGGGGCATGGTTAACATAGGGAATTTTCATGGAAGTATTAAAAATAGAACTGGAAGCACTCACAACATCTTTCAGATATCCCCATTTTCTGGTAGGCAGGCAACCATCCTATAGAATGCCTCCTCCAGCTACAATATACGGGCATATTTGCAGTACTTGGGGAGATTGGGTGAAACCTGAACATATTCAATTCAGCTATAATTTCACTTATGATGGTAATGCTGATGACTTCGAACATATCTATAAGGTGAAAGTTGGCAGCGGGAAATTTAATAAAAAAGCGGGTTTTATAAAAAACATAGAACTGGAATTAGATCCGGTATTAAGAGAAGTATTGTTATTCCCTAAACTTACCCTTTACATCAATTCCGAAAAATTACTAGGTAAATTTTTCACTAAATTTAAAAACCCTCATTACACAGTACTTCTAGGCAGATCTCAGGATCTAGCATCTTACAAAAACGTGAAAATAGTTGATCTTAAAAAATCATCACAATGGTATATAGAAAATACATTACTTCCGTGGTCTTTCAGAACACGTGTCTCAGAAGGAATATCTGTCCTTATGCCCAAATTTATAGATCCTGAAGACAGGAGAAATGTTGAATGGGATAGATATATAATTATTGAACACAGAGTTCCATATAGAAGAATAATTAAATATGAAAATGATGGAACCCTCTGGATAGATCCGGAAACCCCGGAAGTCAAAGGCATGAAGAGAGCTGTCATCTGGCATTCATTCACGGCAGAGGAAACAGGTGAAATCAATCTCGCGCGAATTAAACAATAATTTATGGGCAAAAAGCACAGGAGAGTCAATCGCCGAACATACAAACAAAGTTATCTCGATACTATCTCAATTAAAAAAACGTTCTCCTTATTTATCAACACTTTCAAATGCTCCACAATTGTGGTATTGGGCTTTCTGGTCTTGCCTTTTACACGATATTGGTAAAGCAGCCGGGAGTTTTCAATCTTATCTCAGGGGTAATCAAACACATTGGCACCATCGGCACGAGATATTCTCACTCGCGTTTATGAATATATTTGATTTCGACAAAGAGGACATCCCATGGATATCTGCGGGCATAGCGTCACACCATAAGGACGCAAAAGAAATAATAGAGGGAAGATATTCCTTATTGGCAGAACCAGAAGATCTTGCTCTGGACGAACTAAAAGAAGAGGTGAATGAAGAGACTGTAAATGACCTTATACTATGGTTAGAAAAAACAGCAAAGGAATGGCTTAAATATAAAAAATTAAATGAAGTTGATATACCATTAAAAAGATCAAAAATCGATATTAGCGATTTCATCTTCAGGATTCCGGAAACTGTATCATTTACCCTTAGAGAATATAATAAGCTTGTTGGTGAAATTGAAAGAGAACCTTATACGAGCCTTAAAAATATTTCATCAATATTCTTAAGAGGATTGATTGTTAAAGCAGATCATATTGCCTCTGCCAATATTTCTGTAGTGGAGACTATAGAGTTTCCAGATGAAAAGAAATTGGCAGCAACCATAGGGATAAAAAAGAATGATCTAAGAACTTATCAGAGAATAGCAGGTTCAACTACAGGTTCTATTATTCTCTCTGCACCGACCGGTAGTGGTAAAACCGAGGCAGGATTACTCTGGGCACACAAACAACAACAAAATACTAAAGTTAAGCACCACCTTATTTATATTTTGCCCTATCAAGCTAGTCTGGATGCGATGTATAAAAGAATCAAAGAAATAATAGGTTGTGAAGTCGCCCTTATCCACGGGAGAAGTCTTCAATCCATATTCCGAGAATTGATGGATGCAGGATATACAAAAAGAGAATCCGAGATTCTGGCAAGACGATCCAACGATCTGGCAAGATTATACCAACCTCCAGTATGGTGCACGACACCCTATCAACTCCTGAGAGCTGCTTACAGGCTTCCAGGCTATGAAGCACTCTGGACATCCCTGGCAGGCGCTCTTATTGTAATCGATGAAATTCACGCATACGAACCTTCAAGATTGGGAATGTTTATAGCCCTGCTTTCCGAACTTCGCGAGAGGTGGAGTGTTACGCTATGCTTAATGACTGCTACAATGCCCTCATGGTTAAGAAAAATTCTCACATCAATCGCCGATATAGAATTGCCTGTAGACGAATCTGTTTTTAAAACCTTTCAAAGACATAAGATAACAATAATAGAAGGAAATATTCTTGATCCTGAAATCCATCAGTTGATTAAAGAAGAAATCTCATCCGGAAAAACTGTGCTGGTAGGTGTGAACACTGTTAAGACTGCCCAAAGAGTAAGCGAAGCTCTTAAGAAAATCATCGATGATAAAATTGTATTGATACATGGCAGGTTTACAGCCCGTGATAGATTGAATAAAGAGTCCCTTATTTTAGACAAGATAAAAATATCAATAAAAGAATTCTCTCCAATTGTTGTAATTGCAACACAGGTTATCGAAGTAAGTCTTAATCTCGATTTTGATACTATCATAACTGAACCCGCTCCTCTCGAAGCCCTTATACAGCGATTTGGCCGAGTTAACAGGCAAGGGAAAAAAGGTACTGTTTCAGTGAGAATTCTTACCCAGTCTATCGATGATGAAAAAGTATATGATCAGGATTTAGTATCAAAATCTGTCGATATCCTTAAACGCAATAATAATTCAATTATAAACGAATTGATGATAGGTAAATGGTTGAATGACGTTTATTCCGGAATAGAAAATAAATTTGCAGATTCGGTATTGTGGCATAAAGAGGAATTCAAGAAATCCTGTCTTTACACTCTTAAAGCCTTTAATAGCAATCCTGAACTGGCCAAAAAATTTGATGAGCTCTTTGATAATACTGAAGTACTACCCAAATCCCTTTCAGAAGAATATAAACGATTGTACGAACAATCTGTGATTGAGGCAAAGAGTCTTCTTGTACCGATCTCCTGGAAACAATTTTTAAGAAATAAGAAGTTTATATACTATAACCACAAATGGTCGTTGTGGATTATAGATAAACCATACAACTGCGAAACAGGGTTAGAGATATAGATTAAAGGGTTTACTAATTAAGAGGCAGATTTAGGTATACCAA
>Ga0180301_10001160_pt1 | contig 20656 bp, 17 predicted proteins | sample GuaBasSediGuay16_FD_121797 | JGI IMG/M metagenome (GOLD analysis project Ga0180301, IMG submission 121797) | Subseafloor sediment microbial communities from Guaymas Basin, Gulf of California, Mexico - Guay16, Core 4569-2, 12-15 cm | ecosystem: Environmental > Aquatic > Marine > Hydrothermal...
ATATAGAAGCAGGGATAGGAATATATAAAAGTATTCAGTTAGGGTCAATACTAATGAATAAATAACATAGTACTTTTCTTCAAACACCATTAATGAAAATCTATTAATAATTTCTATTAGTTTCCAGTTAGGATTTTCTATATGGACGTGAAACCAGAAACTAATAGGATACATAAAAACCCAAAATCCTATAATAGCTATTAAAGCTATATTCAAGGTGTTTAGTAAATGTATCCGGCTTAATTTAGTTTCACAAAGCTTTTCCTTCTCTAGAAAATATGTCGATGTTAATGATAGAAATGCTATCAAAGCTACAAAGTACTGATGATTTATTCGCCAATAAGTAGTAATACTAATAGTATAAGCTACAGTGATTAAATAAATTAAATCTATATGTCTTTTAATGGAAAGAATTACGAGAAATGATAATAGACTTGTGAAGGGAATCCACCATAATTTCAGAAGATAGCCAAGCTCTATACCGTAATGCTTATAAAGATATGAAATAAGGCTTGATAATCCATTAAAACTATAACATATGGGTTCTACATAGTAAGTACTCAATGGATACGTAAATAGCTTTAGAATTTCATTGATATTACCCTCTATTGAAGCTAAGAAGGGAGTAAACACTGCTAGAACGGATATCACTATTCCTAGAAACCATGCTAGTGATTTTTTAATTGAATAATGTTTAGCTATATAAATGGCTATTAAGGGTAATGGGGCTAGAATCACATGTTTTATTAATATAGATAAACCAGTAAATATTCCTGAAGCGAACATTTTATCACTATTACCCCTACTGCATAAGACTATGTATATAGAGAAGAGAAAAGGTGATAGAGCCAGCTGATCGAACATCCCATATATACCTGTAATATATATCACCATAGGATGTAGAAAGTAAATTGAAGGAGCGAGTATCCAATACTTCTTATTATCTGTAAGTTTCCTTGAAATCAAGTATATTAATATAAAGTTTATTACATCAGCTATTATCAATATAGACTTTACTACTATGATCCAATCGATACTAACTTTAACGTAATATACTTGACCAATCCAGTAACTATAAACATAGGCTCGCGGAGCTAAATAGTATCTTAAAAATGAAAGTATTATAGCCCATATAGGTCCATAAATGTATGGCCAAGGATAAGGCCATCTCTCATTAATGCTTGATGACGTGCTGGCGTACTCATAAAATTTTAGTCCATGTCTAAGCATTGTATCAGCAAACCCTAAGAATTGTGGAATATCAGAACCAGTAGAGTATGGTGTTAAATAAATCCTAATCATAATACCAATGATGAATACGAATACCAATAGTATCGAATAAAAAGCCTTTTCCAGGAGTTCACGATTAAATTCTATGACACAGGCTCTAAAGAGTAATCACCTCTTTGTATTTATCATAGCTCTAACAATGATGATGCCTTTTCTTTTATCATGGCTACTTCTATGAAATAGTACTAAATTCAGTCTAAAAATTAATAATATCCACCATTCTCTCTTAGAAGCTGAAATATAGTATATTTAAATCTAATTAATGTAAGTAGCGAAAATAATAATTATAACGCCATGATATTATAACTATAATTAAAATATGTCTATTATATCTTTTATACTTAAGCATTCTTAATTCTATATATAAATAGTATGTGAGTAAAATGATTTCAAGACTCCTATAGTGAGCTAGAGCGCTAGTTTTTTATATTATTGCATATTCAGAGTCACCTGCACCCTAAGAGTGTTCATCCACCAACGGACGAGTAATATGGTAGATCTTTCCCATTATCTTGATCATAAACATACTATTATACTTCTGGCCTGGAACAATGATATTTTGTAAGCCATGCCCATTAGTATTTGTGGTACTGCCATTATCAGCGTTCTGGTATTGGATAGAACATCCTACAATAACAGTAATACTGTACCTCATATGGGCTGTATATAATTATCGAAGTTTTACAAGAAGGTGATAGAATATGCCCGAAATGTGGATAATTAATATAGCAGCTATATTTGCTTTTCTGATAATAACCTTCATTGCTGGAGCTTTAGCTGGTAGAAAGTATCCTCCAAAATCAGCAGATGAATATATTACAGCAGGGGAGCATTAGGCTGGATAGCAGCCTTCTTTACCTACGGACCAACACAATGGTGTGCTTTAAGCTTTATGGGATTCATAGTACTCTTTTACCTAGATGGTATAACAGGGCTTATGGCATTTTGGAGCATGACATTCTAATTACGGGATTTGAATGGGTAGTACTAGGACCTAGAATATAGACAACGGGACGCAAGTTATACCATTACTATGGAAGTAGAGCTCTGGTAGTCATAGTATCAATAATACTAATAATTGCCGTAATACCATACATGCAAGTACAGCTAGGAGGAGTAGCCTATATACTTGACGTTGCTAGTGGAGGGAGAATACCATTCTATATAGGGTGCTTCCTGATATATGTCTTAGTAGCAATCTATGTATGGCTTGGAGGATTAAGATCTGTAGCATGGGCAAATATAGTCCAAGGAGCCATATTCATATCATTTAGCTTCATTCTAGGAACATGGCTACTATCATTAGCTGGAGGACTAAACATCTTTCCGAAACTAGTTCAAGAACACCCAATATTATTCACAGAACCTGGTTATAGAAAGATATGGAATGACTTAATGTTATGGTTATGGGCATTACCGGTAGGAATGGGGTGGATATATCATCCCCATATATGGATACCAGTATATGGTACTAAGGATAAGAGATTCCTGTATGTATGGCCTTTATTCATGACCTTAGCGTGGGTTGATGTAATTTTAGTTCAAGGATATGCATCAGCTATGGCTGGTTGGATACTACCACACTTTAAAGAACCAGATAAAGTATTGATAACGATGGTTTATAAGTTCCTGCCATGGGCTGTATTCATTATTGTAGCAATAGGTGCCATATCGGCAATGGCCTCAAGTCTAAACGCACAAGTGTTTAGTCTAGGAACAGTAACATCTAATGATATTATGGGGAAAACTAAACTTGGTGTTCCAAGCGAAAAAGTAATGCTATACGCAAGAATAGGCATGGTAATATACCTATTCTTCGGCTTCTTAAAGTGGTTCATATACCCTGCACTACTTGGTAGCATTAGGAGCACTCGCATCAATTCTTGGTGCAATAGTAGCAACAGCAACAATACCACCATTATTAGGAATAAGATTCATGACAAAGTATGGTGTCATGGCAGGTGTTATTGGTGGATTCATCACAGTGATTATAACGAGGTTCATAATTAAGAATCCATTCGGTATATTTGCGGGAAGCTGAGGACTTATAGTAGGATTAATACTAGCAATAATAGTAAGCTTACTAACACCACGCGCAAGACCTTCTGAAGAAGTAGTTAAAGCATACAAAGAAGCCCTCAAAGAAATCTAGAGAATTATAACTTTTTTATTATTCTCTACTCCTATATCTACAGATATTCCATTATTTATGTTCTTAGGTGATCTCACTGAACGTTAAGGTGAAAGGCCTTATAGCATTAATAATAGTATCAATCCTATGGGGTTCATCATTTCCGGTAATCAAGTTCGTAGTCACTAATATTAGTGAATTCTCATATACATGGATTAGAAGTTTAATAGCTACTATTACTCTAACGCCCTACATTATATATGTATATGCCTCTAGAAGACTGTATGCTAAGACTTTAAAAGGGGGATTGCTGGCAGGCATTGCATATGCTCTTGGATTATGGCTTCAGGGATGGGGTACTAGATACACAACAGCATCTAACTCAGCTTTCATAACAGGTCTTAACGTAGTCTTTGTACATTTATATGAAGGACTCATTAGGAAGAAATATTCGATAAGCCTGGGTATGAGCTTATTCTTATCAATTATAGGGTTATATATGCTGACAGCTCCTAGTACAGGCTTCAATATAGGAGATATGCTTGTATTAATAGGAGCTGTTATGTGGGCTGCACAAGTAATAATTGTAAGCAAATATAGTTTCGGAGATCCGCTAGTATTTACATTCTTCGAAATGATTCCTGCTTTAGGATTCATTATACCAGATTTCATTAGTGGAGGAATAGATATTGTGGAGCCAGAAATAATATTATCAATAACGTATCTAGCTATAGTATGTAGCAATATAGCATTTGCACTACAAGTATTTGGACAAAGATACGTAAGTCCCGCCATAGCGGCAATTATTTTCTTATCAGAACCTGTATTTGCATCTATATTTGCATATATATGTTTAGGAGAGGTAATGGGTATTCAGCAAGCGTTTGGAGCACTATTGATAATATTGGCAATGTCTATAGCGTCTACGAGAAGTACTCAAAAATAAATCAGTAAACTAGTGATGATGTGATACTCAAATGTTAATGTTATAGACAGCAACTGAAGCTACGTTTTTGCTTTAGCTCATGACCTTGATGTTTAGGCATACCCTTAGAACCATGTTTAAGATAATATTCTGGGTCTCTTTCGAACTCTTTCTTACATTGAAGATTACAGAAATAGTAAATCGTTCCTTTGTATACAGTTTTATACTGAGTTCTAGAAGGGTCTACTTCCATACCACATACAGGATCTTTAACCACAAGTGTCACCTGCCTTAGGCTAGGTAGCCTTACTTAATAAATTTTTCTAACCGCTATAATTTTTTTGGTGAAAGTATTTTGGTTTCCACCTTTTCAAGAGTAAGGCATTAGTGGTGACTGATATTGAACTTAATACCATCGCAAAACCAGCAAGTTCAGGTCGTAAAATGAGTCCCATAGTTGGATAGAGTATGCCAGCAGCTATTGGTATTAATGAGATGTTATATATTAATGCCCAAAGTAGATTGAATTTTACTTTTCTTCTAATTGCTTTGCCAACCTCTATAGCAGCTATAACTCCTCTTAAGTCGTTTTTAATGAGAATAAAGTCGCCAGCCTCCTTAGCTATGACTGTGCCTCCTCCCATAGCAATACCTACATCAGCTTGTATAAGACTTGGAGCATCATTAATTCCATCACCAACCATAGCGATTATTTCACCTCTTCTCTGAAGCTGTTTAATAACTTCAGCCTTATCCTCAGGTAATACTTCAGCTATAACGTCATCTATGCCCAGCTTCTCAGCTATAGCCTTAGCCGTTAGTTTATTATCGCCTGTAAGCATGAGGATCTTCAATCCCATGGACTTTAAATACTCTATAACATCTTTAGCATACTTCCTTGGAGTATCGGCAATAGCTATAATACCAGCAAGATTATTAACTATGGCGACGTAAATAACGGTCTTAGCATCTTTCCTTAACCTATCAATAACTTTAGAGGATATCGTAATATCAACTTCATAGGCCTTCATAAGCTTCTCATTACCGATAACAACGGTCTTACCATTAACCTTTGCAATAACGCCTTGACCAGGTATAGTATCAAAGAATTCTGGCTCCTCGTTAAGTTCGCCTAGGATGCTTTTAGCCTTTCTGACTATGGCTTCAGCTATTGGATGATCACTACGTTTTTCAGCAACATATAAATACTTCAACAATTCATCAATTGTGAAATTATTAAATACAAATACATCAGTAACCTCTGGTTCACCCTTTGTTAATGTACCTGTCTTATCGAATACTATTGAAGTAAGTTAGGTACTTTTTCGAGTACCTCCATGTTCTTTATTATTATACCTTCCTCAGCAGCTTTACCTACACCAACGACTATAGCTGTTGGCGTTGCTAAGCCTAAAGCACAAGGACAGGCTATGAGAAGTATTGATGCTGTAAAAAGTATTGCAAGGTTAAGTGGTATTTGAGTTATAATGAACCAGTAGGTAAAGGTTATAATTGCAATAGCTATTACCATCCATGAAAATATACCTGCAATTTTATCAACAAGTTTTTGAATGGGGGGCTTGGCTGTTTGAGCATATCTAACTAGCTTAATTATTTGTGCTAGGACGGTCTCTTTACCTACTCTAGTAGCTATTACCTTTAATGCACCGGATTTCAGAATAGTACCAGCGATTACAGGGTCTTTTTCCTTCTCGAATATAGGTATAGGCTCTCCTGTAAGCATTGATTCATCAACATAGCCTTGCCCCTCGATAATGATTCCGTCAACAGGTATTTTCTCGCCTGATCTTATAATAACGATGTCTTTAACTTTAACTTCTTCAATAGGAACTTCAACTTCTTCGCCGTTTCTCATAACTCTTGCAGTACGTGCTTGAAGCTGCATAAGCTTCCTAACAGCCTCTCCTGTCTTAAGCTTCATCTTTAACTCCATGTACCTGCCAAGAAGTATAAATGCTATGACCACTGTAGCTGCTTCATAATATGTTTCGGGCGATTTAATGACCTCTAATGTAGTAGCCAAACTAAATGCGTAAGCTGATCCAGTACCAAGAGATACAAGTGTATCCATATTTGCAGTCTTATTCTTTAAAGCCCTATAAGCACCTGAGAAAAATCTCCTACCTCCAAACATAAGAACAGGTGTAGATAAAGATAGCCCAATTAGATCTCTATGCTCCCGTAAAGGCATTAAAATACCTAAATGACTGGCCATAACATATACAGCTAAGCTTAGTGCGAGAATTAGACTAATAGCAACAATTTTACGTAGGCTATTCATTTCTCTATAGAGGATTTTTCTTTCAACATCTTCAACTTGAATTTCACTTACAACCTTACTAACCTTAAACCCAAGAGATGTAATAATATTTTTAATTTCATCAATGTCAATGCTTAAGGGATTAATAACAACGCTAACACTCCTTGATATGTGAGAAGCTCTACACTCAATAATGCCGAGCAATGACCTTAACTTCCTTTCAATGATTAACTCGTCATCCGGTGAAGCCATATTCTCTATTGTGAGGACAGCTTCTTCCTTATATATGTCGTATCCTATATCCCTAACTGCTCTAATTATATTCTTTAATGATGTTTCCTTAGGATTATAGATAACCATAGCCTCTTCGGCTGCAAAATTAACATTAATATCTTTAACTCCTTTAATTGCCCTAATTTTCTTCTCTATAGCTATGGCACATGATGCACAATGCATACCTATAAGCTTTAATTTCTCACTAAACAAACCCTCATCCGTAGACACGATACTACCTCTCCCACTATTTTTGTAGCAGTGAGAAAATTTTATATATACCGGTATATATACTTTCTTATCGTGATAGGTTTGGAGAAATCACCACTAATGCTACGAGTTAATGAAGCTAAAGCCTTAGCAGATGAAGTAAGAGTACTAATACTCGATATGCTTTCCAAAAAACCTATGAGTGTTCATGAAATAGCTGAAGAATTAAGAAAACTGGGAATACATAAAAGTATTAATACAATAAGATATCATCTTAACATACTAAGGGAGAGCGGTTTAATAGAATTAGTTGCTACACGAGAAGTAAAAGGAGGAGTTCTAAAATATTATGCGGCAAAAAGGAAAGTATATCCATTTGAAGTTCCAAAGGAAGTTGAAGAAGCATTAAAAACGGTCTCAAGATTCATGTATGAAGACTTAAAGAAATTAGTGCTTAATGTATTAAGGGAGCATTCTGACACTATAATGGAAAATGCTAAGAAGTTAAAACCATGCCCATATTGTATAACAAAACACTTCGCTGAATATATAGTCCTAGAAGCACTAAGACTAGCTGCAGGAAAGGTAATGGAGGATCCTGAAGTCAAGAAAGAGCTGGAGAAGTTTAAGGTTGAGGAAGAAGAGAAGTAGACAAGTTTAATATTCTGTTTTTAGAATATCTTTTTTATGGATCATAAAATGTATGACGTGCAATATAATACCATAATGTTCATTGATAAGCTCTGGTGATTTAATGTTGGAACTATAGAGCTGAATAGTATTTAGTGTTAATAGTATTGATTTATTCTTTTAAATGTGCTAGTTTTATATGACACCAAGGAGCTTTTTTACCACCTTTCATAGATACCCATTTAAGCAGCGGTATTAGTAATGAACGTAACTCCCAACCGTTTTGAGATAATGAATATCTAACCCTTGGAGGCTTTGTATTTATAACTTCACGTTTTACTAATCCATATTCTTCTAATTCTTTTAATGTTTTTGATAAGGTTTTTGGACTAATATTCTTTAATTCTCGCTGAAGTTCATTAAAACCCTTAGCTCCTTCATTACCTAGGATTGCTATAATTAGTAGTGACCACTTCTTAGCAATAACGTCTATAAGGCCATAGAGAGGACAAAGACATAATCCCTCCTTATCTTTACTATTGTGATTAGTTCCTCCCATACTATCCCTGAGGGAAGCTACTGGGCTATAAGAAACTTCCCAATTAATAAACTTTCTTATTAGTAGTTACTACAAGAGGGATAGTTGAAGATATGGGAGAAGAAAAGTATTCATGCACGGGTTGCATATTAGGCAAGAAAGCAAATATAAATGCAGATGATCATGGCGAAGGTATTGAGCTGGATTTTAAAAAATTCCTTATCAGCACTACTATAGCAGGTACCATACTCGCATTTGGCATCTTAAATATGTTTATGGGTAGGAATCTTTATGCATTCCTTAGCTTTTTAATAGTCTTAATTTTATCTGGTAGTAGAGTATTAGTTAAGGCAATTGAAGAGCTAATTCATGAAAAGGCATTTAGTATTGAACTTTTAGTAATAGTAGCTGCTATAGGTGCATTCTTAATAGGCGAATTTGCTGAAGGAGCCATAGTAGTATTTTTATTTTCCATAGCAGCGTTTTTAGAAGATTACGCATCTGAACGTGCTAAAAAGAGTATTGAAGCCTTACTGAAGGAACGACCTACAAGGGCAAGAATACTTAAAGATAACACAGAATTAGAAGTTAATGTCGAGGACGTTAATCCCGGAGATGTAATAATCGTTAGACCTGGTGAAAAAATACCGCTCGATGGTATAGTTGTAAAGGGTTCTGCTTCAGTTAATGAAGCACCCTTAACTGGTGAATCAATTCCTATAGAGAAGAGTGTAGGTGATAAGGTACGTGCGGGAACAATATGTATGGATGGTGTATTAATAGTTAAAGTAGAGAGAAGAGCACATGAAACAATACTAGCTAGAGTAATAGAATTAGTTAAGCTGGCAAGAAAAGAGAAATCAGATATTGAAAGATTTGTGGAAAAATTCTCTAAATATTATACACCAGCTATATTATCCTTGGCATTAATAGTCATTACGGTATTTCCTCTAATTCTTGGAGATTCACTTTACCAATGGGTATATCGAGCATTAACATTACTCGTTATTTCATGTCCATGTGCATTAGCTATATCGATACCTGTGGCTATGGTATCAGGACTTGTAGGCAGTGCAAGAAATGGAGTTTTAGTAAAAGGAGGTAAATACCTTGAACATTTAACTAAGACGAATATTATAGCCTTTGACAAAACGGGTACATTAACTAAAGGTAGATTACAGTTAACAAAAATAATACCTGTGAAAATTAATGCTATTAAGTTACTACAGATAGCTACATCATTAAGCCTACTTTCTAAACATCCAATAGCTAATGCAATAGTTGATAAAGCTAAAGAATTGAACATAAAGCCCTTAGATGCAAGTGATTTTAAGTCCATCCCTGGCAAGGGTGTATACGCCAAGATAGATAATAAGACATATTTTATGGGAAATGATAAATTTATTGAGGAACTTGGAATTCCTATACCAAAAGACGTGATAATGAATCTTGAATCCGAAGGGAATATGGTAGTATTGATCGCTGATGAAGAAAAAGTCTTAGGGGTTCTTGGATTTGAGGATGAACTTCGAAAAGAAGCTATAGATATCATTAAAGAACTTAAGAGAAGAGGTCTTAAGGTGGTAATGTTAACAGGCGATCGTGAAGTAGTAGCAAGAAGAATTGCAAATAAGCTAGGAATTGAAAAATTTTATGCTGAACTACTACCCGAAGATAAGGTTGAAGTTATTGAAAACCTTATGGAAGGTCATAAAAGACATGTTGTTATGGTTGGTGATGGAATTAATGACGCTCCAGCCTTAGCAAGGGCATGTGTAGGTATAGCTATGGGAACAGGTACTGAAGTAGTTATTGAAACAGGTGATGTAGTATTAATGAGACCTAATCTAAGGAAAATCGTGTACTTGATAGACTTAAGTCGTCGTACAATAAATGTAATAAAACAAAATGTTTCTGCGTCAATTCTAATAAAGTCCTCGCTAGCTCTATTGGCATTAATGGGGATGGTTAAGTTATGGGTTGCAGTATTAGTAGGTGATGCAGGTTTATCACTAGCAGTAGTACTTAATGCTATGAGGTTAACTGATAAATAATTACCATGAAGCTTTCTCAATGATTTACGTCATCTCCTTAACATTAACATCAATATACATATAAAGGCTAATATTAGACCTGCAAAATTCATGAGGATATTTGTGGGTAGCAAAAGTATAGCTGCTGATGCTAGTATTATCCTTTCGATTACTTTTAATTCCCTTCTCATATAACCGTTGATGGCTAACGTCATTGCTACAAGTACTATTATAGCTCTACATATGTTAAAGAATACCGACAATGACGAGCTTTGTCCTTGTAATATTATTTCTGGATGCCACGTAAATAGGAATGGGATAAAGTACAAAGGAATTCCTATTTTAAAGGCTCTCCACCCAACTTTATGGATACTTGCTCCGGCTATTCCAGCTGCTGCGTAGGATGCCAGAGCTACAGGAGGTGTTATCATAGAGAAATTAGCAAAATAAAAGGCAAATAGATGAGCTGCTAATATGGGAATACCTGATGTTATTAATGCAGGGACTATGACTATTGCAACAGTTATATATACGGCTGATGTAGGCATCCCCATTCCCAAAATTATACAAATAAATGCTGTAAGGAGAAGTAGAAATAATAGATTACCGCCAGATAAGGATATAAGAATACTAGAGAACTTTAGACTTAATCCAGTTAAAATTAGGCTACCAACTATTATTCCAGCAGCAGCACAAGGTATTGCTACACTTGTAGCACTTCTTCCAGCTACTTCAAGAGTAAGTAATAATTGTCTTGGAATAGTACGTAATCGACCTCCCTTAATAGCGAAGGTCAGATAAATAGCTAATGATGTAAGTATACCTATACCACATGCCATGGGGATTGTATATCCTAAGATAAGAGCTATTACAAGGAGTATTATAGGCGATAACATATAGCTTCTCATGATTAACTTTTTAACTGAAATTAAGCCGCCTGGGACTACTCCTATACCCTGTCTAGTAGCTGTAATCCTATTAGTTATAAACAATGGTATATAGTACAACATGGCAGGTAATGCTGCTATAGCAGCAATGTAAATGTAAGGAGTAGCAGTAAGCTCAGCTATCATAAACGCAGCAGCGCCCATAATGGGCGGAGTTATTTGAGCTCCCGTTCCTGAAAGAGCTACAATTGAAGCGGCATAGATTTTATCATATCCTGATTTCACCATTAAGGGTATAGTTATAGATCCAACAGTTGTAGATACTGCAACAGCACTACCACTAATCATTCCCATCAATGCCGACATAAGTACTGCTGAATGAGCTATACCTCCTTTAAATCTTCCTAAAGTAGCTTTAGATAACTCTAGAAGATATGAGTCTATCTTGGCTAGTCTTAAAAACGCTCCTAGAAGTATGAATGGAAATACATAGATGGCTGATACTTTAATAGGGACTCCAAATATACCTTCATGTGTAAGGTACATGAACTCCGAGAGTTCTTCAATACTTATAATTCTATGTGATAAAGCCCCTGGAAAATAAACACCAAAAATATCATAAAATATGAAGAATAGTGCTATAGATGCTATAGCTATCCCTGCTATTCTCCTTGAAGCTTCAATTATTAGAGCCATAGTGATAATTGCAAAGACTATGTCTAATGTTGTAACTGGTGAAACAAATCTCACTCTACTAATTATTCTATTGTACTCCGCAATTAGATACATTCCCGTCATTAATGATAGAATGTATAGTATTACATCGATTATAAAATCTAAGTTCTTTCTATCTGTACCAAGAGGTTTTAATAGGAATGTTACCGATAACGCAAACATAAGGTGTAGAGGAAGTAATTGATATAGATCAAAAAGTGCAAAAAATATATTATATAGTTGAAGGAGAGACCATAGGATGGCCGTAAGCGCTAATAGTACCCTTCTCAACTTATCAGGAATCACTCTGCAACCCCGCTATGGCATATACCCTTTTTCTTTATAATATTTTTCAGCTCCAGGATGCAATGGTATTGGTGATTTCCACGCTTTGCTGGAATCAAATACCTCAAATGCTTTATAGGCGCTTGCTATTTCATCTTTCTTTTCGCATAAAACTTTAGCTAGTAGGTAAGCTATCTCATTAGGTAGTTTCTCTGTTGCGAGTATTAGTGTAGAAAACTTAAGTGTCTTTAAATCTTTATCTAGTCCTTTAAATGTGTCCTTAGGGACATAGCCTATTTCCATTCCATACTCCTTGCTTACCTTCTTTAATACTTCTTCATTTATTTCTAGGAAATTAAGAGGTACAGTAATAGCTAACTTAGTCCATCCAGGATGACCGGGCGTCGCTACTTGGGCAAATGCATCAACTCTGCCATCCTTCATTAATGATATGGCTTCACTAAATGATACATGTACCACCTTGCCACCCCATTTCTCTATATCTTCATAGGTTACACCGTATGCCTTTAGAATAATTCTCGTAAGGCGCTCACCACTAGACCCTTTAGGTAATACTGCTAGACGTAATGGGTAGTGCTTATTTATTATTTCATCCAATGAAGTAAAGCCTAGATCCTTTCTAACTGCAATTAACCACCAATAAGTATCTAATCCTACTGCTATAACGCGGAGCTCTTTCATCGATTCGTTATATGGTTCTAGACCATTATATGCTGCTAAAGTTTCTGCAGGAAACCCGAATGCTATATCTGCTTTACCTTGGTGCAATAATAATGGGTTCCCCGCACCACCACTGTATGGTAGGACGTCAACTGTTGAACCTGGAGGTAGATATTCCTTTAGCTTCTCAGCTATAATTCCTCCGAGGACAAACCATCCACTTCCAGTTTTAAATGTAGCAAATTTTAGATGTACAGGTGCTAATGAAGGCTTAGGGGCCATTACTGTTAGATATATGGTTATTCCAATAGCTATTATGACTACTACCGTAACTACAGATATTAGAATTAATTTTTTAGATATAGGCACTTCCAGCCCTTTTATCATGTATGTATTTTTACTATTTATCTCTTATGGTAATTAAATAGTGTTAATTAGGTAATCATCGAATGCATATGTCGAGGAAAATTGTTTAACATCAAGATTATTAATTACCAAATTAGTTAATATAGTAATGAAGGGCGTATATTATGAATCTCCGTGATTTCTTGAAGAAAATAAGAAGAGATAGACCCTATGACGTCCTTGAAATAAATGAGGAAGTAAGTTCAATACTTGAACCCACGTCTATACTATGGGACCTTGAGCTAAAAGGAAAGTACCCTATAGTTATTTTTAAGGCTGTTAAGAATCTTTATGGAGCTAAAAGTAACTACCCAGTAATTACCAACATATTTGCTTTGAGGGAAAGATGTGCTTATATCCTTGATACTACTGTGGAGGAGTTAAGCAAAAAGTATAGTGAGTTAGAAAACAAGCCTTTAAAGCCCATAGTAGTGTGTGCAAAGAATGCTCCAGTAAAAGAGATAGTCAAGACAGGTAATGATGTAGATTTAAGGGAATTTCCTATAATTAAGCATCATGAAAAAGATGCAGGACCTTATATTACAGCAGGAGTCTGTATACTTAAACACCCCACCTACGGCTATAATGCTGCAATACTTAGGCTACAATATAAAGGTCCTAGAAAGTTAGGCGTATTTATGATACCTGGAAGACACTCAGATATTTACTTTAAGTATTTTAAGGAACGAGGAGAAGATATGCCCATAGCTATAGTAATAGGACATCATCCTAGATTTTACTTAGGTGCCCAAACCATACAACCTATAGATAAGGATGAATATGAAATTATAAGTGGGGTTATGGAAGAGCCATTAAGGTTAACGAGATCGGAAACCTTAGGTAAAGACTTCCTGATACCTGCAGATGCAGAGATAGTAATAGAGGGTAAAGTTCTAGTGGATGTAGAAGAGCCTGAAGGCCCATTCGGAGAATATACGGGATATTATGGTCCTCAAGTAAGGCACGGTAGGGTAATTGAAGTAACGGCTATTAATATGAGAAAAGATGCCATATACCAAGACATTTTTGCAGGACATCTTGATCACATAATTCTAGGGACGATACCTATTGAGGCTCGAATATATCGTGAACTAAAAAGAATTTCACCATCAGTTATAAATGTTCACTTACCACCTTCGGGGGGAGGAAGACTTATATGTTATATCAAGGTTAGAAAAAGCATTGAAGGTGAAAGTAAGAATCTATTGATGGCTGCACTTAGCATCTATCCCTTCATAAAAATGGCTGTTGTCGTAGATGAAGATATAGACATATTTAATGAAAGTAAGGTGATGTGGGCAATAGCAACAAGAACCAAGTTCTCTGAGGACGTAATAATTGTACCTAAATGTCAAAAGGCAGGATTGGATCCTATGGCTGATGGTGTTTCAGATAAATTAGGAATAGACGCTACCTTACCTTTAGATAGGAAAATAGAACCCTTAAAGAAACCGGGAAATCTTGATTAGTAGCGATGTCCACAGTATTGGAATGTTAATTAGAAGTTATCAAGATTTTTAACTATACTAAAAATATTTAAAGCAAACCATTAAATTATTCCTAGGGGACTTGCCATGAGCCATCCATGGTTTACAGACAAATGGTTTGTCAGCCCCTTCAATTACGTAGATGAGGTACGTAAACAACTGAAGCTACCTGAAAGAGTAATAATCCACGATACTACATTAAGAGACGGTGAGCAGCAACCTGGTTTAGTCTTTAGGAAGGATGATAAGTTAAAGATAGCAATAGCTCTAGATGAAGCAGGAGTTGATAGGATTGAAGCGGGAATGCCTGCAGTTTCTTTAGAAGATTTTGAGGCCATAAAGGAAATAGCTAGACAAGGTTTAAGAGCTAAAGTTATGGCGTTTGCGAGATGTCTTAAGAGAGACGTAGATATGGCTCTTAAATGTGACGTGTCTGGAGTAGTGATGGAGTTACCTTCAAGTAGACACATAATACAATATGCTTATCGGTGGACTGAGGAAAAAGCTATTAGTAGAGCTGTTGAAGCTATAGAATATGCTAAACAACATGGACTTTATGTTACCTTCTTTACAGTAGATGCTACAAGAGCTGAATTAGAATTCTTTAGAGAGGTAGTTGAAGCTGTTCACAAATATATGGACTCATTAACTATAGCTGATACATTTGGAGTTTGTACACCCTATGCCATATCATACTTCATAAGAAAGTTAAAGGAATTCGTTAAAACCCCTATAGAAATACATGCTCATAATGATTTTGGACTTGCAGTTGCAAATACAATAGCTGCTATAGCATCAGGAGCAACAGCTGCACATGTAACAGTTAATGGAATTGGAGAGAGATGTGGAAATGCCTCTCTTGAAGAAACGGTACTTGCATTAAAACTACTACTAGGCGTTAATACTAATGTAAAACTTGAGAAACTATACGAATTATCAAAACTTGTGGAAAAAATATCAGGAGTAAAAATGCCTCCTCAAAAACCCGTTACAGGAGATAATGCATTTAGAATAGAATCAGGTATCATCGCTGATTGGTGGGTTGCTGTAAGAGACGTGAGACCAGTAGAAGTAATTCCCTATGTTCCAACATTAATAGGTAGAAAGGATGTAGAGTTATTACTTGGTAAGAAGAGTGGTAAGTCCACAGTAATCGATAGATTAAAGAAATTAGGTATTGAGGCTAGTGCAGAGGAGGTGATGCAGATATTAACAAAGGTTAAGGAGAAATCAATAATGAAGAAGGGACCATTAACTGATGAAGAGTTCATAGAAATTGTAAAATCTGTTGTAAAGACAAAATCTGAAAGATAATAAGCTAACATATCTCTAAAATCTTTAATCTCTACTAAAACATAACATAAAGGTCCAAGAATAATTCAATAGTCTTTAAGATTTACTCTTCTCCTATTTTACCTTCCCACATTCTATTGAATATGTCAAGCGCGTCCTCATATTCTAACCTTCGAGGATTATATACTAGTAATCTTGCATAATCTGTAATTAATGATTTGGCAAGTTTAGGTATTTCATTCTTAGATACTCCAATATCACTTAATGTCACCGGGGCCTTAACGGTCTTTATAATTTTCTTAACGTTTTTAATTACTTTAATAGAGATCTCATAATCGCTTAAATTCCCAATAGGCAGGTCCATTATCTTTGCTGCTCTGATAAACTTATCTATACATGTTGGTAAGTTGAAGTCCATAATGTAAGGTAATGCCAATCCGCAAGATATGCCATGTGGAAGTTTATATTCACTTGCATATGTATATGCTATGGCATGACCTGCAACTAGACTTGCATTAGAGAATGCTAATCCAGCCATTGTAGCAGCAAGTGCCATATAGTATCTAGCTTCTATATTATCTCCCTGGAAGAAGGCTAAAGGTAGATATTTGAATATCAACTTTATTGATTCCAAAGCTATTGTATCTGTTAGAGGATTAGATCTTTTTGACATTAGTGCTTCAAATGCATGGCTTAATGCGTCGAGGCCACTAGAGGCAGTTATTTTTGGAGGCATCGTTAATGTAAGTTGAGGATCTACAATAGCAAAGTCTGCCATTACTTTAGGGCTCCAAATGGCTACTTTTATTCCTTCAGATGTGGATAACACTATGGCAGCTGAAACTTCACTACCTGTACCTGCTGTTGTGGGCACCAATATTAAAGGTAATCCCTTGTTCTTGACCTTAAACGCCCCTATATAATCAGCTACTTTACCGGGGTTATTTACAATGAATGCAGCTACTTTTGCTAAATCTAAAACACTACCTCCACCAACTCCTATAATAACATCATAATCCCTAGTCCTTACGAAATCAGCTATTTTCTCTGCATCACTAATATAAGGTTCATGAGGTTCTATAAGATATGTTTCTCCCTCTATATTCTTTAAATAGTTTTTAACTTCATTGATTATATTGGTTTTCTCTATGTTAGGATCGGTAACTAGTAGGTATTTTTTACATTTTAATTCGTCTATAATTTCACTCAACCTTGTAATACTGTTTAAGCCAAATATTATTCTTGGGTTATCAAAGGAGTAAGTAAGCTTCGTTATAACATGACTCAAAATCTACACCCGGAAGAGTTACTTTATCCACAGGATTATTAAGTTCTAACTTAATAAACGATAGCGTAATCTTTAAAGATGAGGAAAGTTTTTATTCTACTCCCACTAACATAGTAGGACGAAGGTGGAATTTTGGACAAGACTACTGCAGGATTAGTCAATATACTTATATTCATCCTCTCAGGAGCTGTAACAACAATACCATTAGTATTGCTGGGTATGGGACTCGTATGGGCCTCACTATTCGTACTATTCGGTTGTCTAGGAGTCCTATTCTTTGGTGCTGGACTCGCCGAAGCTAAAGGTCCTTCAGGACAACAGTCTTCAGGTCAGGAAGCCAAGGTTAAGGTGCCTGTAAATACACATAGAGCTTTAGTAATTATACTTACTATACTCATAGTAGCTGGCGTAAACTGGGCCATGTTTGTTGGTGGAATGCTTCCTCCAGAGTGGGTATCACTTACAGTAGGGACATGGATAATAGGAGTTCTTTGGTATCTAGGATTGTACTTGCAGATAGGATTAGGACTACCTCCTAGCAAGGAAACAGCATTACGTAAAGCCTTTGGCTCTCTTATAGCCCTTGCATTAACTATGATAACTCTATTCTATGTACTTAAAGTGGCGCCAGAGCCTGTTTCTGCTGCACTTGTAGTAACTCCAGTACATTGCTTTGTAGCTTACGCAATATTGGATAGCACCATATGGTGAGAGCCGTGGTGTTTCCCCGTAAAACTGTCTTAACATTTATATTTGTCATAATTGCAATAGCAGTATCGCAGCTGGTATGTATATATGCCGGTTGGGCTGAGTCGCCGGAGCTTTATGGCGTAGACCTTGTGCTATGGGCATTAGTGTACGAGTTATTAGCATTAGTTTACATGGGGATACCTGGTAAGGTTAACTGGCGTAAAAAGTTAATCGGTACAATAGCGATCTTTGTACTAGGATATATATCATGCTGGCTTTGGGTGCCATTCCTAGGTATTGAAGCTGCTTGGGCTACTCCTGTCATTAACTTCACGGTCTGGGTACTTGTATGGATGATGGTATTTACATGGCTAGGGCTTTAAAGTCTTAGGAATGAAATGAAAATAAAATGCTTTTTCCATGTTTAAAAGCCACCGCTTACTGGAGGCATTAACGTTACAAAGTCATTATTATCAACAGATCTTGATAAATCGTCCTTTACATTAATTCCATTATGTAGCAGTATTATACCTGGTCTTAACTTTTCCTCTTTTGTAGAGTATACTTCAGATTCAAACTTAACACCATATTTCTTTGCTAGACGGTTAAGCAATTCTCGTAATGTTGTGTTGGGAGGTACTTCTACTTCCTCTTGACGCTTTCCTGTTATCTCAGTAATGAAACCGGCGTAAAGTACTTTCACTTTCACCTTAATCCCCGGATTAATTGCTATATATTCAACGCCTTATATACTTTAAAGTCTACATATTGTTGGTGTAACCGTAAAGTTTTATAATGATATTATAAATGCACGAAAAATTTTTATTCCAGCTCATTTAACTCTATTCATGTTAAGGGTGAATTCTATGGTCAAAGTCCTCACTGTCATCCCAGATAAATGTACTGGTTGTCAGAGATGCATGCTGGCATGTTCGCTTAGGCATTTTAAGACCATGAACCCCTTATTCTCCGCCATACATGTGGTCAGGGTAGATCACGAACCAATAGATGCACCTATTTACTGTATTCAGTGTGGACTATGCATTAATGTCTGTCCAGTAAATGCTTTATCAAGAGACGCAAAAACAGGAGCAGTAGTTGTAGATAGAGAAAAGTGTACAGGATGCGGAAATTGTGTTGCAGTATGTCCAATAGGCGCAATAACTCTTGACCCTAAGGAAAAGAAAGCAGTTAAATGTGATTTATGTGGAGGAGATCCTGCCTGTATAAAGGTGTGTCCTGAAGGAGCATTAAAGTTTATTGAAGCACCTGAAGCAGCATTCTACAAGAGATTCTTCGCAGCAAGGCTACAAAGAAAGGAACTCGTTCCTCTAATCCCGTATCCTAGAAGGAGGTGATTCCACATGCAATGGCATGGTTATATGGGAAAAATCCTTAGAGTAGATCTTTCAAAGAAGAAAGTAGTTGTTGAAGACCTAAAGCCTGAATGGGCAAAGTTATATCTAGGAGGAGCAGGATTTGGTGCTAGAATCTTATGGGATGAATTAAAACCAGGTATAGATCCATTCTCACCAGAAAACATACTAGTTGCTTCAACAGGACCCTTAACTGGAACTTTAGTACCTGGTAGTGGAAACATATTCTATCAATTTAAATCCCCATTAACAAACGGATGGGGAGAGACGAGATCAGGAGGAAAATTTGGTCCTCTATTAAAGTTCGCAGGATTTGACCTAATGATTATCACGGGTAAAGCGGATGAACCGGTATACATCTATGTTGAGAATGGTAAAGCTGAAATACGCAGTGCTAAGCACATATGGGGTAAAACCGTACATGAAACAACAGACATTCTATTGGAAGAAGTAGGTAGACCGGAAGCCTCTGTAGCATGTATTGGCCCTGCTGGCGAGAAACTAGTGAGATTCGCATGTATAATGAATGACTATGATAGAGCTGCTGGTAGATGTGGTGGAGGAGCTATTATGGGCTCAAAGAACTTAAAGGCTATTGTTGTCTTCGGTGAAAAGGAGATAACAGTTGCTGATCCCGATAAATTCTTTGAAGCAGCACTAGAAGCTCATGAAGCTATGAAAAAGTATGTATTCAAAGACTTACTAGGAAACCTTGGAACCATAGGCTTGGTTAACGCATTAAATGCTGCTGGAGCATTACCTACAATGAACTTTAAGACGTGCTTTTTCCCTGAAGCAGATAAAATGTCTGGTGAAACCCTAGCAGAGAAATACCTAATTAAACGCAGAGCATGCTTTGGTTGTTCCATAGGTTGTGGACGTTACTCATGGGTACCTGGAGGAAAGTACGCAACTCCACCACATGAAGGACCAGAATATGAGACCGCAGATATGATTGGAGTACAGTCACTCCTACAGGATCTAGATGCATTAGTAAGAGCGAATTACTTATGTAACAATTATGGTCTTGACACCATCTCCACAGGCAATGTTATTGCTTTTGCTATTGAAGCTTTCCAAAGAGGCTACATAACAACAGAGGATACAGGCGGTTTAAAGCTTAGGTGGGGTGATCCTGACGTAATATTGACGTTAATTGATATGATTGCTAAGAGGGAAGGTTTTGGTAATGTTCTTGCTGAAGGTGTTAAGAGGGCTGCAGAAAAAATTGGTAAAGGA
>Ga0180301_10001161_pt1 | contig 20656 bp, 17 predicted proteins | sample GuaBasSediGuay16_FD_121797 | JGI IMG/M metagenome (GOLD analysis project Ga0180301, IMG submission 121797) | Subseafloor sediment microbial communities from Guaymas Basin, Gulf of California, Mexico - Guay16, Core 4569-2, 12-15 cm | ecosystem: Environmental > Aquatic > Marine > Hydrothermal...
GATATTACCATGTAAATTGCAAGCCTTATCGCCTCCTCTTTTGAGGGCATAATTCCGAGCTGTGCAATTGTAAAGCCTAGCAGAAGCATAATCATGGATACCACTGAAAGAGAAATTGTTAGTAAGCCTCCGAGAAATTTTCCGGTAAGCACACTGTCCCTGTAAATGGGGCAGGATAAGAGTAGCATAATTGAACCAGTCTCCTTTTCTTTATTTATTGCATCAAAGCTTAACGCAATTCCCAGTAATGGTCCAACATCACCTATCAACCTTACAATTGATATGGATCCTAACACCAATATATCTGAGAATGGTAATGCTTGATATGCGTGTCCAACAATTGCAAATGAAGATAGAATGGCGAGTGCGGATAGAAGTGTAAGTAGAATCATGAATCTTCTACTTACAATGTTGTCTGAAAATTCCTTTAATGCTATTATAAATGAGTCTGACATCTCTCATTCACCATAAATATTAAAGAAAATTTCTTCCAATGTTGGAGGTTCAAGGGTTAATGTTAAAATATACCTATTCATTTCAGCAACCTTTCTGGAGATTTCCAGTCTGATATCTCTCCCCGAATAGATTATTAATCGTCCATCATCGATTTTAATTTTACTAATATCTCCAATTTCATTCAGAGCGTCAATCAGCTTATCATCTAGATCTGTAACCTCTAAAATTATTTTATAGCCCATCTTACCCATGAAACTTTCAACTGTATCTACAGCTATAAGTTTACCTTTATTGAGAAATCCTATTCTGTGGCATAGTTCTTTAACTTCATGGAGCATGTGGCTTGAAAGGAAAATGGTTAAATTAAACTCTCTATTTAACCTTTTAATGAGCTCTCTGAAGTCGGCTTTGGATTTAGGGTCGAGGCCGACGGTAGGTTCATCCAAAAAGATTATTTTTGGATTTCTAATTAAAATGTTTGCCAATGCAAGTCTCTGTTTCATTCCCCGAGAGAAGGCACCTACAGGTGTATTTATCCAATCATTTAAACCTACAATTTCAATGGATCTTTCAATTCTCTCTTTAATTTCATTTCCGCTAAGATGATTTAATTTCGCAAAGTATTCTAAGTTTCTATAGGCAGATAAATTATAGTAAAAGCTGTATCTTTCAGGTATGTAGCCAGCTATTCCCCTAATTTTTCTAGATTCTCTAATTATATTGTAGCCTCCAACCCATCCATCTCCACTGGTGGGTTGAATCAAACCGAGCAGCATTAAAATTGTAGTGGTCTTTCCTGAACCGTTTGGACCGAGATATCCGAAGATTTCACCCTCAAAAACCTTTAGATATAAGTCGTCTACGGCATGTATTTCTCTTCCATCAGCATAATATATTTTCGTTAAACTTTCAGTTTCAATCATAACTTGCATGGCTCATCTCCTTCCAAGTTTCCTAAAAACGATGAAGACAATTACTATAGCTATCCCCGCCAATGCCAGTCCAAAATATCCCCATTCAACAGGCTTTGTAATAGTGACTCTAATGTCTTTGGAGGAAGATGAAACTTCATTTGATACTGCTTTAACCGTCACAAAGTAATCTCCAGCTGAAACAATGGTTGAAGCATAAATTTTAACCGTGAAGTCTACTGAGCTTCCTGGAGGTAGAAAAATTAACTTTTTAGGGGTAACTTCAACATTCCAATCTCCGGAAGGCAAGTCGAACGATAAGTAGAGGCCGGTGACATTTAAATAGCCAGTATTTTCCACTGTAACTTTAAAGCTTTTTGATTCTCCAGAATTCATCTTGAAATATAATAGCGGAAATTCTGGAAAATAAATGTTTAATCTGTATCCTCCATAAACATTTAAAGTTAAATTTACCTTGTCATATACAGTTCCATCTGCCGTTGACGCTAAAATAGTAAAATTATATTTTCCAAGTTTAGGATAGGCTGGAGGTGAAAGCTCTAAAACAACATTTCTAGATACACCTGCAGGAATGAGTAATCCATGAATAGTTTTACCTGAAACTTTAAATGATGCTCCCCAATCAGAAGATCCGTTAACCATGCTTAGATAGATTGTTTCATCAATGTTACCTAAATTTTTAACGGTAAGTGTAAAGTAGGCTCTCATTCCAACTTCCACATCTATAGAAGGATAATCAACCTGTAAGCATACTTCACGTTTAATACTGAAGGATTTTACAACTCTAATTGAAAGATCAATTATTCTTGAAATTCTACTTGAAACTATCTGAAAACGTAATTGATAATCTCCCGGTTCAGCATCCATTGGAACATTAATTGAAACTTTAAAGTCTACTTCATCACCATTCTTCAAGTAAAGTTTAAGTATTTCATCTCCATTGTGGATGTATTTTGCCGACCATTTTTCAGGTAGATTTAGAAAGGTTAAATTGAAGATTTCTGGAGGACCATTATAATGGACTGATAGATCGAAGCTTACATTTGAACCTGCATAGACCACTTTTGCCGGAAACTTACATTCAACATTTAAACTGCATGGTAAAGGATTTATTACAGCTTTAAGTGGAAGAGAACTCTTATAGGGGACATGAATATAGCTTGCTACAACTTTAAAATAGTATTCTCCTGGCTTAGCATCTATTGGAACATCTAATATAAGTTCAATGGGAATGCTGGAATCGTTTAACAATCTAATTGAATTAACTTCCAAACCAGAATATTTAAAATGAAAGCTCCAATCCAATGGTAAATCTTCAACACTTAAATCCACATCTAAAAACTTGAAGCTTCCAGTATAACTTAAGACAAGATTATATGAAATTTCTTCTCCAACAGATCCAACAACACTTACAGTGGAACACCAAAATTCTACATCGACAAGTCCAGTATAACCTGAAACATGAATTAAATTATAAAACAGAATTATGAAAAATAAGATTGGGAATATTTTTCTCATCTCTAAACACCCAATAAAATATAAAATTTAAAAGGTAAAAAATGTTTTTATGGATATTGTGCATATCCCTGATAGTAAACGCTTGGCGCTGTGCCTGACCCCATCCAAGCCCAATAAGAAACTTTAATCCAATAAATTGTTCCATTCGAACGTGAATCTAGCCAGAATGCCCATCCCTGTCCGAATCTTGGGAGATAATTTGTGTCGAGAACATTTTCTTTGGTAGGATCTAAGGCGTCTATTCTCAACCATACACTGTTATCGCTTGGAGCTGGAGAAATATAATAAAACTCCACATATACAGAGTATGCTCCTGACGGATTTACAGAATGAATGTGGAAGGAATAGTCATCATTGTTGCCTGGATATTTTGGGTTTATATAGCCAGCCATAAAGATCAAAATATCTTTGTTTAGGTTTAACTTCAGAAATGGCATATGCACTGGATATACTCATCAACACTGTTAATAGTATTAATGTTAAGAGTATTTTGACGTTTATTTTCATAGAGATCAATTTAATTTAAACAAAACATATATATATATTTCGTTAATTTTTCTTTGATGAAGAAAAATCTGAAAATATCAATTATTATAATATTCATTCTTTCATTATACTTAGCTCAGATCCCATCAACAGAAAGTCAAGCACCATTTCCATTTCCAAAGAAAGATGAGTATCTTCACATTATGCTCTACGGCAATGGAAGGATAGGTTTATACCTCATGACTGCTTTAAAGAAGCCGCTATTAATGAATATTGATGTTCTCAATTTAAATCTCTTAAAATATGTGAAGAGGATAGGTTTGAGTTTTAAGCCTTCTCATGGCAGATATGGATTGGGGATGATACTTAGAGGAGCCTATGTTGATGAAAATGAGGCTGATGCCGTTGGATATGAGATTGCTAAGACCATAACATATAAGTATTTTGGGGTGGATTGCTCCTCCTCTTTTAAGCAGGTTGTTCGCTGGCCGAAAACTGGAAAATTGGAATGCATCATTCTAAGTTATAGATTTAATATTACCGCTGATAAGTTCTTTAATTTCTTTAAGAATGTTCTTTATCCCAATCTTAAATGTCCAGACGGCTTCATAAAGGCGGTAAATGACGAAATGTTAAAGAAATGTGAAATTTATATAGAGGAGGAGGCTGAGGCTGAGGGGCCGCGTGACATTCCACTATACTATATGTCAATTCTCATGAATTGTTCTAAACGTTTTAATCTTAAGATTGGTGAAACCTACATTCTCAACCTATTTGAAATATTGAATATAACGGGTACATTTAGTGCAAGTAGAAACTCCGCTGGGTCAGAAATAAAAATAACAATAAGCAGTCATGTTCCATGGATAAATAAAATAATGCCATTCTTTTTCCAAGTAGTTGATGCCTATTTTTCTGGACTGGAGTGGGTTATTGGAAGAGGATACTATGGGAATGAGAATATTCCGTTGGAAATAGAAATTTCTAACAGGCAATATAATATTGCTGGAAAAGTTTTCAATGGAATATGGGTTAAATTTAAAGTTGTGGAGCGAGGATTTAAACCGGAAATTTCCATATCTTACATGGGATTCGCCATTATCATTTTTTCTGTACTCATAACTATAATAATATATCTCTATTTCTTTAGAAAACGAAAAGCTTAATGTTAAAATTCATCTTTCAAATTAAATTTAAATTACATTTTCACTGATATTTTAACGATTACTGTGTTAAATGTTGATCCTCCACCAAGTTTTTGCGTTTTTACATGGATTATGGTGTTTAGTGGCTTCCCATTTAAATCTCTACATTGCCTCGAAGCCCATAGAACGCCTTTTAAAAACTTTTTGAAATTATGGCTTTAAAGTTTAATTTCCCAAGATCATTGAATAATTTTATGATATCTCCATTTTCAAATGCATTGTTTAAGGCCTTCTCTAATGTGCTCCATGAACCTTCACATAGCCATTCATCCTTCAATCCTAGACTTCTTGCAATTTCCCTTGCTACCCATAATTCACTCCTACTTTTTCCTAAAGGCTTTATAACACTATTGCTCTTCATTACGTATCTATAGCTGTAGGGAATTACAATGTCTTCCTTTTCCAAGTAGGTTGGTGCTGGTAATACTATGTCGGCTAACTTTGCCGTCTCAGTCCAGTGAGTTTCATGCACTACAGCGAAGACATCATCCCTTAATAGTCCTCTTCTCATAGACATATGATTTGGCAAGGTTTCAACTGGATTTATATATATGAATTTTGAATCTTCCCTCTTCGATGAGTTTTCCAAGTTCAACTTGGCTTATAATCTTTACTTTTCTATCTGTCAGCTTCTCACCTGTAAGATAGGAATAGTCTATGTGCCATGTCTGACTGTTAGTATAGTAGAATCTTCTGTGAAGCCTATTAATGCGGGGATTAGGGAGACTGCTCTAACCGATTCCCATCCATATAGATTCTTCTGCATACCTATACCTATCATTGTTACGCTTGGTTTAAACCTATAGTATTCTTCAGCGAACTCTTCTATTTTACTCCATGAAATTTCAGTGTAACATTCTATTTCACTTATAGTCCATTCTGACACTTCCTTCTTTAATTCGTCATATCCATATGTATATTTTGAGAGGAATGTTTCATCTACCAGTTCATATTCTATGAGATGCTTCATAACTCCATATGTTAATGTTACATCGCTTCCCGGTTTCAGCTGAATCCACAGGTCAGCTAGCTCGGCGGTCTCACTCTTTCTCGAATCCACTACAATTATATGGTTGCCTCTTCTTTTAGCTTTTAATGAAAGTGCATGAAGATGTGGAGCGTTTACAGCTGCATTGAATCCCCAATAAACTATTAATTTCATATTTGAAATTTCATCTAAATTCATTTCGTATGTTAAACCGTAATGGAGGGAGATTGCTTCGTGTCCTGAAAGGCTGCAGATACTTTCATCGGTCTTCGTGAAGTCTAGGGCGTTGAAGAATCTCTGTGGAAGGTATTGGGTTAACATCCTCATAAATATTTAATGTGGATTGCATTTTCAGGCCCAAAATCTTCAAGTACTTTTAATAGTTTTCTACAGATTAATTTTAAAGCTTCACTTCAAGAGATTCTCTTAAACTTTCCATTAATTTTCGGCCGACACGTCTATATGGATGTAGAACTCTACGTTCACTATGGGTTCTCTCAATATCTTTAATTCCCCTTAGACATAGGAATCCCTGTGTTATCTTGTTCAGTTCATCTCCAACAGTTTTTGTCGGATAATTATTAGCATCTAAAATTACTTTTATGAGGCAGGTGTCATAGCAGTCTCTTAGACATACAGTTCTAACATGTCTTATAACTGTATAAAGTATTTGGAAATATTATATGGTATTTATCCATTTTATCGTCTCATTCTAAACCTTGGATTCAAAATTTCATCTATAACTTTAACATTAATTTTTGAGAGATAAGATCTAAAGCTTTACATGACGCTTCCATGAATATTGCTGATCTATTGTTCTGTGGGGTTTAAAGCATGTTTTTACTTCATCTATACTTACACCTACAACTCTAATTTTTTCAGGATCTATCTCACCATACCCCCATCTATTTAGAAAGTACAGGTATCCTATATCCTTCGGATTGAAGCCCATTGCATATGCTATTATAGCGTCAAGTTCAACGGGATTTGTGGAAGCTGCAAATACACCCCACTTTTTAGGTTCCCCTGAAACTGGGCCGTTCCCCTCCATTCCTACAAGGCCATCTATAACTCCGAGATCTGGGAGAACTTTTCCAGCAACCTTTGCAATATTCAAATTAATATAATAATATCCCTGATGCATTTTAGGTTTATCTGATCTTGGAAGAACACCCATAGCCATATTTTTAACGGTTAAGGTGACAACTACAGTGTTATGAGTTTTAGGTCTGCATATGGAGATTTTGAAGAAATCCTCCTTTAAAACTGTTTTAGCAATATTTACATGGAAAATTTCACCTGAACTATTATAGACTTCGAAGGGTTCAAAGTCGTCTTCATCCAAATATAGAAAGTCGACTTTATACTTCTTTTTAAGTTCTAAATAACCATAATTTTTCAATCCTTCAATTAAGCTTCCATTTGCAGGGGATTCTGCAATTAGAAGTTCGCTTGGAGAGAACATATCGGATAGATAGGAGAGGAGAGCGTCGACTGATTCAACTGGAGTTGCAGAAAGCCTTCTCCAAACGGAGACGAAGTTTGGTTTAATGAGAAATTTACTTCTACCCTTAACTTTCAAGAATATATCGTCAGTTATAAGGTTTAGAGCTTCGAGAGTTCCTAGAAAACTTGATTTTCCACGTATAAGTGAAACTTTAACCATCAAATACACCTATTAGAATGATTGTCTCCATAATATAAATTTATTAAGCATTTCCAGTTTTAGATGATGATAGAATGGAATTAAAATATATTTTAGAAAGAGGGCGATGCAGTTGGGGAAAATGCTACTTCTGCGGATGGGGTAAGAGACAAGTTGACATAGATATCGAAGAACTGGAGAGAAGGCTGTTTAACTTCCTATTAAAGAATAGAAGAAAAGCCACTATAAATAGATTGAAACTTTTCTCATCTGGAAGTCTGCTTGATGAAAAACAGTTTCCAGACGACTTCATAGAGTGGTTGGTGGGATTATGCGAGAAGCTTGAAATAGAAGAATTAATTGTGGAATCCAGACCGGAATATGTTAATGAGAGGCGGCTTAAACTTCTCAAAAGCAAAAATTTGAGGGTAACAGTTGCCATGGGACTTGAACTTGCAGATGATGAAATCCTTTTAAAATATTATAATAAGGGGGTTAGAGTAAAAGATTATGTGAGGGCGATAGAAACACTTAGAAGAGAAGGATTTGGAGTAAGACTCTATGTACTTTTAAATGGCCATCCAATCTTATATTCAAATCCAAGGTGGCATAGAAAAATTTTTGAGAAAACTATGAATCTTGCATATTCATTGGCAGATAGTATTGTGATAATTAATGCATATCCACATGTAAATTCAGAGTTATGGGAGGCTTGGATTAGGGGGGAGTGGAAACCCCTAGATAAAAGACAATTCCTCAACATGGTTGGAAGATGGCTTGAAAATGAAAAAGTGGAGTTGGATTTTAAAAACTATAATTTTCTACCAAAATTTCCATCCAATAAAAGAATATTTCTCAGAGGAGTAGGCTTAAAATATCTAGTTCACCCATATTATGAGGTGTGGCAGGACTATATAGTTAGATTCTATGAACCGCCAGTGGAGAAGATATATGCGCTTTTCCTGCCCTGTGCATATAGAAAACCATATACGAGGTCGAAGACTTGGAAGGCAATATTAAATAAAATATCTGGATATTCATTCTTCAAGAAGTTGCATTTAATAGCTGTTAGCAGTCCAGGAGTTATACCATACGAATTTATAAGACAATATCCTTTCACATCCTATGATTGGCAGGAGTGGCTTGAAACGGATAAAATAAAGGAGGAGTATATTAAGGTGACCTCTAAAAGAGTTAGAAATTACATTGAACATCACGATGAACACTATAAGCATTACTTTGCATATTTCAGACCGAATGCAGAAACCTTGAAAGCCATAAGAAACGCCTTTAAAGAAATGGGATTAACGGAAAAATTAACGGCAATTCTGGATGAAAAAACATATGGTATCATTGAAAGGGAGGGATTTAAACCAGCAGTAGCCCATCCAAAAGCATTAAACAGACTTCTAAATATATTGAAAGCCGAATTTGAGAAAACCGATACAAGAAAATTTGATTAGAAATTTCCAATAAAACTGAGAGCTAAAATGAAAATGGAGAGAATATACAATTGAAATTTTAAAACGACAAATACAGTGACAAATTTAATGGAGATGCAAAGTCAAAAGTTCTGAAGATTAAAATGTAATTTGCATAATGAATAAAAGTGGCATGAACATGTGGAGAATAAATATTAATGTAAAAAGTGGATAACTTGACTCAGGAGGATAACGATTTGAATGGTGAAAAGAGTGGAGAACATGCTGTGGAAGCACTTTCAAATATAAGAAGTTTTGCTTTATTTTCGATAATAGGATACTTACTGTTAGGACTAGGATTAATAATGTTTTTTCCATCAACTATAATGAAAATGATGTTGCATCGAAGAGGAATATGGCTGTCTGGAATAACCATTTTAGCATTTCCATATGCATCTTTAATTTTAATTGTAGGTGGAATACTGCTTTTAATCTCGATATATCTTTACCTGTTGAAAGGTATGGATGAATTAGAAAAATATAGCGCCGAGTATTCCTCACCTCACTCTCTTATAAAAATAGGATATGTTCTCGGAATTATATTGATAATAATTGGAATACCGACTTTGATTATATTGATAGGTGGACTCTTAATGATAATAGGAGGAATACTAATGCTTCTAGGCAAAATAGGTTTAATTATAGCTCTTATAAGGATGGATGGAAACTTTAAGGAGGGATTATTCACAGCATCAGCAATACTATATATTATAGGGATCTTTATGCCAATCTTAGACTTCATATCCGCAATAATTCTATATGCAGCTTGCAATGGAGCTTTGAAGAAGATTGAGAAAACTGGAATAAATGTTTAGATAATCTTCCAGTTAAGATTGGCTAGATCGATTCTAGGAAGAAAATTTAAAGAGTAATCTAATGTTTTTATAACAAATATAGGTGCTGCCAAAACATTAACAAGATAAATTTCACGAGTAATTTTTTCTTTTATAAAATGGTTTAACTAGATAATATGCTGCTCCTATAGTACCGATAAATATTAATATGGCTTCGATTATACGGCACGCCATATATTCGTCCATTTTAGTCACCTACATCATCAATGCAACCTTAAGATTATAAGTGTAACGTATCGTATGTAAGATGCTGTAATTTTAACAATGCAGTTTTTCTCATCCATTAAGATTTATTTGAATATGAATATGTAAATGATGGCTTTAATATAACGAATTAGTTTTATATATCATATATTAATTTAATATTTGATGTCGAATAGAATAATGTTGAAATGTTTAAGATGCCAAGCAGCATATCCAATGGATGGAAAAATCAAAAACTGCAAAAAATGTGGAAACACTCTGCAAATAACCTATGATTATGAAAGATTGAAGGATATGATTTCAAGAAAAATTTTAGAGGAACGGGTGGATGGAGTCTGGAAGTATTGGCCACTTCTCCCATGCAATCCAGATAAAGCTGTCACATTGGGAGAAGGAAACACATCACTTATAAAATGTGAAAGATTAGGCGAAAAAATAGGGCTTAAAAATCTTTTCGTAAAGGATGAAACGAAGAATCCTACAGGATCATTTATGGATAGAGGAGCCACAATACTTGTTACATGGGCAAAAAATAAAGGTTACAGGGGGATTTATGGATCCTTTAAGGGAAATCTAGGAGCATCACTTGCAGCCTATACGGCGAAGGCTGGAATGAAGTCGATAATAATTATAAATCAGAATGTGGATGCAAGCAAATTATATCAGATGATAGCTTACGGTGCAACAGTGTATACTAGGGAAAAGATGCATGGAGAGGAAAGCATATATACAACGGACAATGCCGACCCATTACTAATAGAAGGAGAAAAAACAATAACCTATGAGATCATAGAGAAAAATAATTGGGAGACCCCGGACTTCATAATAGCACCTATGGGAACTGGAAGCTTAATCTCAGCAACATGGAAAGCGATAAAAGAATATGAATTGCTCAACCTGATAGAGAGAGCAGACATCAAGCTTGTAGGAGTACAAGCTGAGAAGTGTGCTCCAATTGTCATGAAATTTCAAGGTGAAAGTGGAAGGGAAGAATTTGAGGAGGCAGGCACCATAGCAATAGATATAGCTTTTAATAATCCTAAGAGAAGTTGGGAGGCTGTTGAAGCATTAAGAAATTCCAATGGAACAGCTTTGAAAGTCTCCGATGAGGAAATGCTGTGGGCTTCGAAGAATCTTGCAAAGGAGGAAGGAATCTTTGCAGAGCCTGCAGCTGCATCCACGATAGCAGCACTCAAAAGACTATCCGAAATGGGAGTTATAGATTCATCAGATAAAGTTGTATGCATCATAACAGGTTCAGGATTAAAGGATCCGCTAGTAGCCTTGAAGGAACTTGAAAGAAACGTCAATTTAGAGAAATTTATTAAACGAAGAGAGAAAACTCCGAGAAGACTTGGCATCGGAGGAACAAAAGTTGCAATTTTAAAGATACTGTCGAAGGACATATTGCATGGATATGAAATTTGGAGAAGAATAAGCGAGATGAAGCCTGAAATCTCGATTCCAGCAGTATATCAACATTTAAAAGATCTGGAGAGGATGGGACTTATATCTAGAGTTAAAAGCCAAGTGAAGGCTGGAAGAATAAGAATACATTATGGGATAACAAGTAAGGGACAGAAACTTCTAAAAGCACTAATATAGAAATGCAGAGTTAAGGAAAATTTGAAGTCACAGAGCAAACCCCTTAAATTGATAAACCGCCAAAATACTTTGTAGAGAGGTGTAGTATTTGCTGCATCCAATCTTATCACCTCCAGGAAGCACAGTACTATTGATGGGAAACGAAGCTATAGCAAGAGGAAGTATAGAGGCAGGTGTAGGATTCGCATCAGCATATCCCGGTACACCTTCAACCGAAATCATTGAAACCCTTTCGAAGATAGCTAACCATATTGGAATCCATGTAGAGTGGAGTACTAATGAAAAAGTAGCATTCGAAGCAGCATATGGAGCAGCCATTTCAGGAGTGAGAAGCCTTGTAGCTATGAAACATGTAGGTATGAATGTGGCTGCAGACGCATTGATGAGCAGTGCATATACAGGTGTTGAGGGAGGATTTGTAATAGTAACTGCAGATGACCCCAATATGTGGAGCAGTCAAAACGAGCAAGACAATAGATATTACGGATTACATGCATATATCCCGGTTCTTGAAGCTTATGATCCAATGGAAGCAAAAGAAATAGTTAAATATGCATTTCAACTGAGCGAAAAATATAAGCATCCAGTAATCATTAGAAGCACCACAAGGTTAAGCCACTCCAGGGGACCGGTAAAGCTCGAAGAGACACCTAAAATAAAGATCAAAGGAAAATTCAAGAAAAACTTTGAGAAATATGTGATAATTCCCTCAAATGCCAGAAGACTTAGAGGAAAATTGATTGAAAAATGGAGGAAAATAAGGGAAGAAGTAAATGAAACACCATTCAATAAATATGTGAATAATGGTTCCAACATACTTATAATAGCAAGTGGAATGGCATATGGCTATGTTATGGACTCCTTGAAAATCCTAAACTACAGGGACAAAGTAAATATTTTAAAAATATCCACCACAGTTCCAATACCGGAGAAACTTGTGGAGAAAGCGTTGAGAGAAGTAGAAAAAGTGCTAGTCGTAGAAGAACTTGAACCAATAGTTGAAAATGAGGTTAAAAGAATAGCATTCGAAAGAGAAATAAATGTCGAAATAAAGGGGAAAGAGCATATTCCACTCAAATATGAATTAAATGTTGATAAAGTGGTTGAAGGTATAAGCAAACTGCTGAAAATTAGGAATCCTCTCATTGAGGAAACCATAAAAATAGAATATGAAGACACCGTTCCAATAAGACCTCCAACTCTATGTCCAGGATGTCCACATAGAGCTATATTTCTAGAATTGAAGTGGGCTGCCAAAAGGATGGGGTTGAAGGAGATAATCCATTGCGGAGATATAGGATGCTATAGTCTAGGTGCATATCAACCATTCCAGACACAGGATATAATTTTAGAGATGGGAGGAAGCATCGGAGTGGCAAATGGATTAGCACATACTGTAAATGAACCTATAATATCAATAATGGGAGACTCAACATTCTATCATGCATGTATTCCTGGAATAATAAATGCACTTTACAATAATACACCACTACTTGTAATGGTGCTTGACAACAGGATAACTGCCATGACGGGACATCAACCACATCCGGGAACAGGAATAACCGCCACTGGAAAGAAGACAAGGATAATAGATGTTGAGGGAATAGCGAAGGGTATAGGGATAAGATACGTTAAAACCCTAGATCCATTCAAAGTAAATGAAACAATAGAAGAGATCATTAAAGCATTAAAATATGTTAAGGAAAAGAGAGAGACAGCAGTGCTAATTGTGAAGAGGGCATGTGCACTTATGATAAGCTCCATTGCAAGAAGAAGAGGAATAAAAGCCCCTAAATATCAAGTAAACTATGAAAAATGTAGAGCATGCGGAATCTGCTATAACCAGTTGAACTGTCCAGCAATTTCAAGCATTGAAAATGGTAAAGCCACCATAGATGAATATTTATGTGTAGGGTGCAGTGTATGTGCACAGATATGCCCATTCAACGCAATAGAAACTCTAAGAAAACCATCCGATGAATGGGAACAGTTATGGAGGAGAGATTAAATATGGAAAAAAATATAATATTAGTTGGAGTTGGAGGCCAAGGATTAATAACGCTTGGAAGAATACTTGGAACAACCGCCATAAATAAAGGAATAAAAGCATTAACAGCTGAAACACATGGCATGGCACAAAGAGGAGGAAGCGTAACAGTACATGTAAGAATAGGAGATGTTGAATCACCATTAATTCCTATGAGAAGAGCCGATGCAATACTAGGACTAGAACTAATCGAAACCGTCAGAAACTTAACCTATGCAAACAAAAAGACAATACTAATATTAAATAACAGAGTGATAAAGCCACAAATACCTAAAATAAAGATTCCGGAAACAGAGAAACTTATAAAAATCATTAAAGAAACCGGATTACAATTTAAATTGATAGATGCATTAAAACTGGCAATTGAAGCTGGAAGCGAAATAACACAAAATGTTGTCATGTTAGGAGCACTGATAAAGACTAATATATTAAAGGACATTATGAATCTAAAAGATGTGGAAGAAACAATAAAAATGATGTTTCCGCATAGAATAGCAGAGATAAATATAAAGGCATTGAAACTAGGATTTGAAGCATAAAATTATTTTCCTTAATTATATTTAAACATAAACCTAATTTATTAACTATTAATGACAATAATTATATAATAAGCATTTAGAAAGACAATAATTTTACTAATATTGCTCCCCAGATCAGCATTTGGAAATTCTCTTAAAGATGATATTGAAAACGTCTATTAATATCACATACATCCTCCTATCGGAGGAGGCCACCATAGACATTTAACTGGAGATGCTGCCCATTCAGCTGGATCTTGACGAGGCAACTGGATGATGATTGATTTTGAATTTCGATCTTAATTTTTATTTTTGCTTTCCATTTTTTACTTGGTGTTTTCTTTGCATTCTAAGAGGATTATTGATGTAGATGTTGATAGAGGAGTTGTAACTTTGGATTTGGAGACTTTTAAGAGTATTGTTGAGGCTGCTAGGGATGGTGAGAGTGATGAAACTATTTGGGAGAATGTGAATCTTTGGCTTAACAAGAAGCTTGTTGAGGGAATCGGGGAGGGCTTAAGAGATATGGCGGAGGGAAATTATTTAGAGTATGATCCCCATATAGGTGAAATCAGAGAATATGTTAAAGGTAAACCTGTAAGAAAAACTAAGAAGTATTGAAAAGACAATAAAGTTGATATCTCCCAACATAGAATATAGAAGTTTTGCGACTAGAATTTGATATTAAATAAATAAAAAAATAAAAAATTTGAATTATTTTATTTACTCATAGTACCAATCATAATAAACATTGAAGTGAACACTAGGATTGCCATAAAGATTATATACTGAATGTCCATAGTAGGCTGGATAGGACCAGCTATAACTGAAATCCCAAGTTGGTGTAACATTATATAGATGATATCGGCATTCACCTTCATTACGATTACAAATTCCTATACCGACGTAAATGTTACTACCTGAACTGCTCACAATATTCCAATATGTGTCACTTTCGAATACAGCTAGACCTTGTATATAGTAATTTCCATGAATGTATCCATATCCTCCAGGGAGAGTTACTTCATAATGATTTTGTCAGGGTAACATAAGATAATTATTTGAATTCTTTAATCCTTCATCATATATGCCAGCTATTAATATTCTTTTAAGTTTAATTACGAGTGTGTGTTGCCCACCTCTATCGGTTATCCAATGTTCCTCTTTGTCAATTATTTTAAATTTAATTCCAAATATATGGTCTGGATACTTGCTTTCTATGAGATTGGCTATATCGTTAAGAACTTTTGGATCGACTACTTTCCCTATATATTGATTGATCTCATCGTCTGGGAAAGGTTTTGGTTCGTTGGCTTGAATCCACTGTAGATTCATGAAAGAGTATATGAGGATTATTAATACGGTTAATGACAAAAATTTAGACACTTTATTCCTCAACATATTTTTCCCCATTCATTTTAGGAAAAAAAATATTTATAATTTACTCTAAATATTTTCATTAAAATGTTATAAGTTTGTAAAGTCATTCCTCAGCAAGATTAAAAATATAATATATTTATAATTTTTCTTTTTATATAGCATAATTTTATTTCCATGATCTTTAATGCTTCTTATATGAGAAGTATTTGTAGAGTTTATTTCAATGTTGAAAGATTTTTAAACATCAAAGTACATTATATTCTTTCATGAAGTGTAAGATAACATCCCCTGAAGAATTCTTCGGTTTTAAAATGGGGAGCGATCGGAAGATTGCAAGATGGGATAGAATAGTGGAGTATTTTCAGCTTTTGCAGAAGCAATCTAGTAAGATTAAGGTTGTGAATATGGGCGAAACAACTATGGGAAATCCTTTTCTATTAGTAATAATATCGTCGGAGAAGAACATTAAGAAACTTGACGAATTAAAGGAGATAAATGCTAAAATCTCAGATCCCCGAGGAATTGACGAAGAGGAGATTAAAGATTTAATTAAAAGGGGTAAGGCCGTTATTTGCATAGCTAACAGCATACATGCAACAGAGATTGGAGGAACCCAGATGGCGCCTGAATTGGCATATGACCTTATATCTAAAGATGATGATGAAACTAAGAGAATTCTGGAGAATGTAATTTTTCTGCTTATTCCATGCACAAATCCAGATGGACAGATAATGGTTACAGACTGGTATAATAAGTGGCTTGGAACAGAATATGAGGGATGTCCTCCACCCTGGCTATATCACAAATATGCTGGACATGATAACAATAGAGATGGCTTCATGTTAAACCTTGTTGAAACGAGATATATGGCTAGAATTCTATTTAAAGAGTGGCATCCACAGGCATATATGGATCACCATCACATGGGAAGTTATGGTGCAAGATTCTTCATTCCGCCATATGCCAATCCAATTCAACCCTATGCGGATCCGCTTGTATGGAGAGAACATCATTGGTATGGTGCTCACATGGCATATAAATTGGAGGAGGCCGGTAAGAGAGGAGTGCTCACTTGGGGCCAATTCCCCGGATATGGACCGCTGGGATTAAGTAGAATTGGAAATTGGCATAACATTGCGAGTTTTTTAACGGAGTCTGCCAGTGCAAGGCTTGCCACACCAATCTATATACATAAACATCAACTTACAGGTGGAGGGGAAGGACCCTATAGGGGTTTTGGAAAGAAATATGCAGCTCAAACGAATTTTCCAAGTCCATGGCTTGGAGGATGGTGGAGGCTGAGAGATATAGTTGAACAGATGAAGATTGCTTCATGGGCAATGCTCGATTTGGCAGCTAAAAATAAGGATGAAGTTCTCTGGGCAGCCTATTTGAAAGCTAAAAGACAGATTGAGAGAGGAGTAAAAGAGAAACCATTTGCATATATAATACCTGTAAGCGATGAAAAGCAGCATGATCCTCTCACAGCCCATAAACTAGTCTATAGATTACTTCTTCAAGGAGTTGAAGTTAAGAAAGCTTTAAAAGAATTTAAGGCTGGGGAACGAACATATGATAAGGGAAGCTATGTAATTTTCATGCAGCAACCGAAGAGAGGCCTCATAAAAACATTGCTAGATAAGACGAGATATCCGGAAAATGAATGGACTGTAAAGGAGGATGGAACACCAATAAGGCCGCAGGATACAGCTACCAATACGATGGCCGAATATATGGGGGTTAGAGTTGATCCAATAGATGAACCGTTTGAAGGAGAATTTGAAACCATAGAGGAATTTGAGAAGCCGAAGGGAAGAATACTTGGAAAATCAACGCTAGGATATGTATTTGATGGAAAACTAAATGACAGTTATATTGCATTAAATAGATTGCTGAATGAAAATATAAGGGTTTGGAGAATAGATGAAACGATAAAAATAGGGAGCCGTGAATTTCAAGCTGGAGCATTCATGGTTAAAGGAGGCTGCGAAGAGAAGCTTAAGAAAATAGCTGAGGAGACTGGTGTAGATTTCATTCCAGTAAATGGAGAAGCCAGTTTTAAGAAGCATGAAGTGAAGAGATTGAGAATTGCAATCTACCAGAGATATTATGGTGGAAATATGGATGAAGGATGGACCAGATACGTATTAGAAGAATTTGAATTCCCATACCATACAATAAAGGATGAGGAGGTAAAGAAAGGTAAATTGAGGGAGAAATATGATGTAATTATAATTCCAAATGATCCGGAACCATTTATAACAGGCGAAAAGATTGAAGAATACTTTAAGGAGAAGTTTCCAGGGAGAACAATGCCGAAGTATCCGCCACAATATAAAAGTGGAATAGGAAAGGAGGGGATTGAAGCATTGAAGAAATTCGTTGAAGAGGGAGGAATACTTGTAACCTTCGGTGAAGCCTGCAATTTTGCAATAGACAAAATGGAGCTACCTATATTAAATGTTGTGAAGGATTTGCCGCCAAAAGAATTCTTCTGTCCAGGTTCAACTCTTCACGCAATTGTGGACAATGAAAATCCTCTAGGTTATGGAATGCCTAAGAAAACTCTAATATTCTTCTGGAATAATCCAGTATTCACCATAGCTCAAACTGAAAAGAACGAGGAATATGAGATCATCGTCAGATATCCTGAAAGAGATTTGGAGGGGGAAATTCTTCAAAGCGGATGGTTGATAGGGGAGGAGAAGATTGAGGGAAAAGCGGCTATGGTGAATGCAAAGAAAGGCGAGGGAAAAGTAATATTGATTGGATTTAGAGTTCAGCATAGAGGACAAACTCATGGAACATTTAAACTATTATTCAACTGTTTAATCAACTAACTTTATTTCTTCAATAATAGCAGGTTATATGGAGGAAGACTACATGGAGACTCGAATCGAAGAGATTGCTAGACTTCTCATAGACAAGTTGCTTGCAGTTAGAAGAGAAGAGAATGTTATGATAATTGTTGATGAAGATTCTGAAATGAGAATGGCGAGATCACTGTTCAATAAATCTAAAAGTGTTGGGGGAAATCCAATTATAACAATTATGCCCAGCAACTGGCACTCCCATACAACGCTTCCCAAACCAATCCAGAAGAGTTTAGAAGCAACCGATGTAGTTATAGGTATGACTCGGAGGACAGCTGCTCCATCATATGATCCCATAGTAGCTAAACTTCTAAGAGAGAAGAGAATAAGATATATGTCTATGGTTCTCAGACCATTGGACAATTATATAAATGGAGCTGCCCTAGCAGATTATGATGAAGTTTATAAGATGGCGGAGAAGCTTGCTGATAAGATGCATGGAAGCAGAATAAAAGTTGTAACATCTCTTGGAACGAATATTGAAGCTTCAATAGAGGGATCTAAAGTTATAATTGAGGCTGGATTTGCAACGAAGCCCGGTGAATCAGCAGCGTTCTCAGATGGAGAAGTCTCATATACTCCAATTGAAGGTACAGCGAATGGAGTCGTAGTGGTTGATGGACCCATCGCATATATAGGAAAACCAGAGAAACCTGTAACTCTTAAAGTTAAAGAGGGAAGGGTAATAGGAGTTGAGGGGGGAAGAGAGGCTGAAATTTTGCGGAGAATGATTGAAGAAACTGTTAATTTGGATAATTTTGCCGAATTCGGGATAGGTGTAAACAGGGCTGCAAGAAGAAACGGATATTGGCAGGAGGAGAAGAAAGCTTGGGGAAATCTTCACATAGCTTTAGGAGATAACATTTATTATGGTGGAAAAGTGAAATGCGATAAACACATGGATCTTGTGATCTATAATTCCACGGTCACTGTGGATGATAGAGTAATATTGAAGGAGGGAAAGCTACTTATTTAGAGAGAATGGAGGATTAAGAACTTTACCTATCTTTTTATATGTATGTTTACCCTCAAAGACTGCGAAATCACCGTTAATTATCACATATTTAATGCCTTTTGAATAGCTGTGAGGATGAAGATAGGTGGCAGTATCCATTATGTTAGCAAAGTCGAAGATTACAATATCAGCCCAGAAACCTTTTTCAATTAGACCTCTATCATGTAAACCTAATCTTTGAGCTGGAAGTGAAGTCATCTTTCTAACAGCATCTTCCAACCTTAGAATTTTTGCAGCACTATCATACCATAAATCATTTCTTTTAACACCTTTCACATATTTTCTAATGATCATTGGAAAGGTTCCATAGCTTCTTGGATGAGGCATCGATTTCGTAAATGGTTCTTTAGGAGATATGGCATATCCATCTGAACCTATCATTGAACATTGATGAAGCAGAACTCTTCGAATATCATCTTCATTATAGTAGAATCCTATTATGGATCCTGCAGTTTCCTCTTCTAATAGGAGATCGAAATATGCATTGAAGGGATCTATGCCTCTAAGCTCAGCTATCTCCTTAATACTCTTACCTGTTAGAACTCTGTTTCTTTTACAGCTTACAAGTATTATTTTATCCCACATATTTCTTTTAACTAGGCCGCATGGTCCTGGGCCAGGTATAGGCTCCTCTATCATATCTTCTATTATTTTCTTCCTTAACTTGAAGTCTCTCAGTCTCTCCATGATTTTTTCAAGTCCACCTTCCTGAACCCATGGGGGAAGCAGAGTGCTGAGTCCAGTGCTTCCAGCTATGTAGGGGTGGAGGTCGCAGGCAACATCAACTCCTCTACTTCTAGCCTCCTCTATAATTTTAAGTGTGATCTTCGACTTTCCCCATCCGCCTATCTTAGCTGGATGATGTGATATTTGCAGTTTAACTTTTGCTTTCTCAGCTATTTTAACAGCCTCCTTGACAGCTTCAACTATAGTCTCCCTTTCACCTCTTATGTGGGTGGCATATAATCCATCATATTTACTTATAACTTTGCAAAGTTCTATTATCTCTTCGGTTTTGGCGAATCTTCCAGGCGGATAGACTAGGCCTGTGGACATTCCGAAGGCACCCATCTTTAAGCTTTCATCCAGCAGTTTTTTCATCTCTTCCAATTCATTCTCGGTGGGTGCTCTCGCTTCATATCCCATAACGCAGATTCTGATCTGCCCATGACCTACCAGTGGAGCAATATTTATTGATATACCTTGACGCTGCAGCAGCTCCAAGTATTCTCCGAAAGATCTCCATGACAAGTTTAAACCATAATTTTTAAGTCTCCTCTTCATCCTTTTAATGGCAATCTCTCCTTTTACTGGTGCAGCTGAACTACCACAGTTTCCTATAACCTCCGTTGTCACTCCCTGCATGATCTTGCTCTCAGCATAAGGATTAACTAGTAAGGTATAATCTGAATGGCTATGCATATCTATGAAGCCTGGAGCAACAATCAA
>Ga0180301_10001162_pt1 | contig 20655 bp, 29 predicted proteins | sample GuaBasSediGuay16_FD_121797 | JGI IMG/M metagenome (GOLD analysis project Ga0180301, IMG submission 121797) | Subseafloor sediment microbial communities from Guaymas Basin, Gulf of California, Mexico - Guay16, Core 4569-2, 12-15 cm | ecosystem: Environmental > Aquatic > Marine > Hydrothermal...
ATCATGAGCAGTGTTAGATCCCGGATAATCTGCAAATATTCGTGTAGCAGGCATACCTTTAATCCAATCAACAACAGCCGCTGCCAAGCCAAGATTTGCTTCCGTGACGAATGGCAAAGGACTATGCGTTCAGCCTCGGCGACCTCGGAGTTGGCTTTAACTACAAGAGATTCGAAGAAATTTTCAGCAAGACAAAATTCTACATGATTTATGGCAATCACGACGATATGGAATGGCTCTCCTCTCTCAGAAATAAAGATGGAACCCCAGCCTTGTTACGGGATGCCGAGATTGTAAGAGTGGGAGAACTAAGATTTGGCGCGATCAATGGTATTATCTCGCTGAAGAGGAGGAGCCGGAAGGGCGTTCCCCGTAAAAAGCCTGACGAGTTTCTATACTACGCGTTGGCTGTGGGAAGAGGCGGGTTGGATATCTTGCTGATATACGAGTACCCACTCACAGACGAATACTGGGACTGGGAGGATTTGCATAATATTCACTCGGTTGTAGCGAGAAAGGCCGTAGCGAACGCCGATCCACGGGTTTGTTTTTTTGCGGTCACCTGCATCGTACAGAACCGGGTCTTTATCATATATCTAAAATTTGGACTGAAAGGAAAATCCCGGTAATCCTGATTGACAGCACTCGCAGGTATTATGCTGTTGTCCGCGAGGAGGAAGGGCTGTGTGAGCTCTGGTGTAGGGGGGAATTCTATCGCTTAAATTCTAGGAGGTGGTAAGCTTGAGTTTGGTCGATGAATTCCGTGAATGGGCTTTAAGAGAACATTTCTTCAGCCTAGAGGAGGTTGAGGACATTCTGAATGGCCGCTAGTACGACCTTCTGGTGTCCCGGTTTGACACGCTAACTGGCGCCATGATCGTTGTTCTCGTCGCCATTGGTGAATTTGCTAGGGCGAAGTTGCGAGAGAATTTTGGAGGGCTGACTTATGAGATTAGTGTACATGCAGAGATTGGTGTTGACATGCAGATTTTACGGGTCATAGTTCTGCATAAAAAGACGAAATCGGGAGCAATAATTTTAGAAACAAAGAGAAGTATCTTAGAGAAGCCAGAAAACTGGGAGACTATTTTAAGAAATGCAATAGATAATCTCTCGGAGCTTCTCGCGACAATTGCGCAAAGGTCGTGGGCGAGATGAGCGATTGGTATAAGGAGAAGAAGCGGAAGATGGAGGAAATACTGAAGCAGCTGTTGCCGCGGGAGGACGTCGACTACATTCCCGTATGGCTCTACGGGGAGGATTATAGACGGGACGAGAAAATAGAAATAGTCGCTGCTTTTTTGAAGGAGCCTCCGTACTTTATCGGCAAGGTTTTTGACCACAAAAACGGCGGCGAAAGGTTGCTTGAACCCGGGGATGTGGAGTGTATTATAGAGCCGCTCGACGTGATAGGAGACCACATAAATGTTGTTATAGTGTACGGGCACTGGGCGTTTGTCGCATATTCTCGCGGGATGAGGAGTTCGTGAAAGCTGTCAAGAAAAGGACTGGAGGGAGAAGGGAGTTCAAGCTGAGCGTAATCGCTGATTTATTAGGCCGTTTCTGGGGCAGGTGGCGTCTGCTTCATAATGAGGTATTTTCTCCCATTGAATTCTACTCTTCCAGCAATTTATCCAGTAGCAACATGACATGAAAGGAGCACAATATCAGGAGGGCCCAAACAGAGAGCACTTCTAGTTCTTTGCTATTTCTACTATTATTTTGGGAGTTTTCTCAGCACTATCTCTTTAACTTTTTCAAAAAGCTCCATAGTTTCAACCCACCTTTCCTCGAAAGTTGTCTTATCTAAATGTCCTTCATAGAAGTGTTCGTGAAGTGTCTGCCCTTTGTCGAGCAAGTCTCTGAACATGCGTTTATGCTGTTTTTCAACGTTATTCGTAACGAACTTTTCCATTTCGCTTCGACCCCAATGAAGTATGAGAACCCCCTTCAACGTAGCATACAACTTTATCAAGGCCGTTATTGCTCCCCAAAGTTTCTCAGCAGCCTGCTTGTCATCCTCCTGTTCCTTAAGCTCTAGTGCTTCACTGTAATATTTCTCGAAGAGCTCTCTATATCTCTCAACTCTCTCTGAGGGATCAGCATCAATGTTTTTTAGTTCTTCGACGACATCGTTTTTCTCCCAGCCAGTTGCCTCAGCTAACTCTTTTAAGCAAAAAACATCAAGTGTATCAAGAGACTCACCTCTCCAAAGTTTACGTACGAGTTTGAAAACCTCCGGCCATTCACGGATGATCTCGGCTGGGACGTGGTAAGACAAGGCTTGTCCTCTTAGAGACCTTGCTACTCCTCCTTCAGTCACCATTTTTGTTGGGGTTCCTTCAAACGCCATTTTGCTAAAAACCATAACATCATATTCCTTTCCTCTCATCAGATCTCTGATAAAGGGATCTTCCACAAGCTCCTGACCTGTATAGAATATTTCCTTGTTTAATCTCACAGTTAACACCTCCTTTACTCTTTAGCAGGTTTCCATGAAATCTTCCATACCCATGAAACCCAGTATAATGGTTCATTGGCTCTAGTCTTATACTTCATGTTACGTGCAGCCATTGTTGCCTCAGCTACTACTCTTACTTTAAACTTACCTTTAGATGTTTCTGTTATTTCTTCAGCAACCGCAAACTTTTGCTCAACTATATCAATTATCTCCCATCCATCCCTAGGAGGCTCTGGAGGAGCAAGAGGTTTATCAGCCACAGCTTCCTTTAGTTTTTTCGGCACGCTTTGAGTTGAGATCCCACCAATAGCCTTCACATCAAGATTAATACCACCAAAAGGCGAGAAACCAACCTCCTTAATATCAACGATCGTTATTCTAAGCTTAAGGACAGTATCGTCGGACAGCTTAATAAGACCAGTTTCAATATTAAGGGGCTCAGACATGATTCAAACCTCTTGACCCAGTCACTATTTTTAGATATAAACTTAAAATAACTTTCTCCCTAATCACCCCTCCCTCGTATCGTCCGTTCTCATAAACCTTGACCGTGAGTTTTTTGCCGCAAATACTGCATTTCCTGACTATAATCCTGTAATCTTTCATCAAGCTTGATTTCGTTTTCCGGCTTTTAAGCTTACGGGTGTAAACTATGAGCTACAGGAGAAGAAGAAAGTATGTCCGATATGGGAAGGGAGGGTACAAACAGGTAAGTGCAGGAGGGTACGAGCAGGATCAGCAGGGCTTCTGGCAGCGAAAGGAGAAAAGGGCGCAACACGTGCAACTGGGCTACTGCCACTACAGCCTGTGGAGAGAGACGTACATGTACTACGTTGCAACGTTTACCCTTGTAAAAACTAAAAAGGGAAAGCGGAAAATATGCGTTGAAATGAACGTGCGCTCCCGCACGCCAACATTGTGAGTGAAACGGACTTAAACGGGCTGGGCGGACTAAATAAACATTTTTCTTCTTAAATTAATTTTATTTTTGGGTAAATGAGCGTGGTAGGGTTCACGCTTAACCTCGGGGAGTATAATCCTGTGCTGGATGGTTGGAAGGTTCTGGTGACTTCAAGACCGGTTGACAGCCTCGATAGTTTCGTGGGTGTGGTGGAGGTTGACGAGAAGCTGGTTGAGAGGCTTGGCGAAAAGAAGCTTAAGCTGTTGTGCATGTATGCTGTTACAAGGGAATTTATGGAGTATAAGGTTGTGGCGGCGATGCACGTTTATTCGGTTAGAAATAGAATTCTGTTGCGACCGGAGGAGCTCAGGGAGGGCTTGAAGCATATTAGAGTAAAGGCTAGAGTTCGAAGCTGGGATAGGAGCGAGGAGGCTTGGGAGCGGTTTTCTGGCAGGGTATCTGCTACGGCAACATGCTCTTAAGCTTAGATGCCCCAACCGTAGTTAGAGTCGAGCCTCCGAAAGACGTTAGGTTAAGGGAGAGGCTGAGGTACCGTATAGAGGATGCGAGGATATCTAGGGGAGGGAGAGTGCGTCGTGCCGGAGACGTTTTAAGAAAGCTTGGAGGAAGGAGGCTGGCACCGTGGATCTACGTGGTTAAGAAAAGGGATGTCGGCCATATAGCTAAACTGGTTAAGGAGCACGGTGGCGAGTTTGAGGTAGTTTCCTCCTCTTTTAGTTCCATTTAGTTGCTTCTCGTACTTTCTCTGCCTAAACTCTCCTTTATAACTGAAAGCCCCGCCTTTAACTTCTATTTAGCAATAATGTATTTTATTACAGGGTCGGGGATATAGTACTCTAACTTCCCTTCATCGTTCATCCGCTTCTCAACGAGCCCCATTTTCTGAAGGTTTTGGAGGAGCTCGAACAGTACTTTATCACTTATGGGTTTTAGCTCCCTAGCTATAACGTACTTCTTTATCTGGCTCCATCTCGCCTGCCCGTTCGCCACAGCCTCTAGAATGTACCTGTACCTGACGCTCCTCGCGAACAGCTTTCCAAGCTCCTCCTCTACCAGTTTCGAAGCCTCAACAAACGTTTCCTCAATCCTCTCCCTAGAGACGCCCTTATCAACGCAAAGCCGCCCGAACTTGACGAGCCAGCCCACGATTCCGTCAAAAGCCTCCACAGCCTCCTTTATAACATTTTCAGGCGGGTTGATCCCATATTCTGCGAACCCTTTACGGAGAAAGTTCACGCTCTCCTCCCTTGTAAACCTTCCCAGCCTAACCTCATAGATGTACCTTCCGTAGAGCTCTGAAGCCGGGTCATTTATCCTCAGGAAGTCGAGGAGAAGCCCCACTTCGCTACCCGTGAGAACGAGGACTGTGTTGCGGAGGTTGTCGTAAAAGTACGCAAGCAGCCCTCTGAAATTTATGTTCGAATACCTGAGGTACTGTGCCTCATCGAGAACCAGTACAGCTCTCTCCCCCATCTCCCCCGCCCACTCGTCAACCCTGTCGAGGATCGAAACCAGCCTTACACCCCTGCTACTCCAGTCGAGGGAAACTTCAACTCCAACATCTAGGACTGCAACCTTAACCCCCCGCAGGGTCTTCAGCTTCTCTATTAAGGAGCGCCACTTACTCCTAGAAATGAGCTTCCTCAAACCCTCCTGAAACACCGTGTAAACAGCTATCTTCGAGATCGAGCCGTACTCCTCATAAGCTTTCCTGACGTCAATAAAGATGTTGGGGGCTCCGAGAACGTTGAGACCCACCTTGACGAGAGAAGACTTCCCGAGCCTCCTAACCCCTAAAACAGCTATAATCCTCCTGCCCTCGCGAACCCCCTTCACGAACATCTCAAGCTCCTGCTCTCTATCGTAGAAATCCTCAATCCTCTCCTTCACAGATTCATCAAATAACACCACTTACCCCTCTGTAAGTAACTTACAGGGGGGTTAGTAATATTTTTTATGGTTAGATAATAGTGGCTACCGTTCACCTAAACCGATCTTCATTTTATGATAAGTATACCGATTGTGAAGATTAAAAGTATATCATCAAAAAGACCATAAATTAAATAATGATGGATTTAAAAGGGTTGCATATGCATACTATATTTCCGAGAGCTTGGAGTATAGGGCTTTCTTAGGCTCGAGAACCTTAACTCTGCCTTTAACCTCAGCTGTTGTGCTTGGAGAGGCAGTGAAATTATCTTCAGTTTAAAGTTTTCAATTAAAACCTCTTGAACTCGAAGTCATCAACAACTAATATTTTGAGAAGCTAGGGATATCAATATGGACTTCGTTACTTTAACGGGTAAAAGTAACATTTACTTAAATTTAAGATAGTTCGAAACTAAAAAAAGCTTAATAGTTTAAACTAGCTTTTAGGCTTAGCAGATACCTTTCTGACCTCTCTTATCGTATAGACTCCGACTAAGATGACTACTATCAGCGTCACTACGGATACTGCCAGAGCTGCCTGTGCTGCTGCGACAGCCGCCTTAGCGGTTTCCTTGACACCTGCGACCTCTTCACTTACAGCCGAGACTATAGCAGATAGTTCCTTCAATGCCGTCTCTACCGTAGAGCCTAGATCCCTTATAGCTTTCGTTATCTCCTCAGGCTTAATTATCTCTGGAAGTACCTCTCTTATTTCTTCAACGGCTCTCCTAGTTATCTCTTCAATAGGAATTATAGGAGCTCTAATGGGAGCTAGTAATCCTTCCCTCAGATAGTAGTAGAGGTGAAGAAGCGGTATATTCTTAAGCCCTGGATCAGGAGTGGATGGTCTACTCGGCTCAGTTGAACCCTAGCTGAAAAGCCAGTGTGCGAAAAGGTAAATATACACGGAGAAAAAATAATGGTATGGGTCATGAAATGGTAATAGTGAAGAATGTGGATAAGCAGGGCAGATTGGTATTACCTAAAGAGTGGAGGAAGAAGTACGCTGGAAAAGGTGTGGTAGTCCTGAGGGTGGAGGGAGAGAGGATCATAATAGAACCCTTCAAACTCCCAGACCTAACGGAGTTCTTCGACTCAGTGGAAGTTGACCTGAAGTCGGATCTCAGCAACTGGAAATCCGTGAAGGGGGAGCTGCTTGAGGTTCGTTGACGCCAGCGTCTTCGTCCACGCCTTTCTGAAGCCTAAGAGGGAACTTAAGCCCCACGAGGTCGAGATAAAGGAGGCCGCTAAGAATATCGTGAGGAGAATAAACGAGGGCGAGAAAGTTGGTTTAACTGTGGTACAGCTAGCCGAGATCGCCAACATATTGGAAAAACACATGCCGTTAGAAAAGGCCCTACAGGTGGAAAGGTTCCTCCTCTACGCCCCTAACGTGGAGGTATACGAAGTCGATAGGAAAACCTGCATAGAAGCGTTGAGGGTAGCCGAAGAGAAGAAGATAGGGCTGAGTGATGCTATAGCGTATATAGTGATGCTTCAAAACAACATAGAAGAAATCTACTCCCTCGATAGGGACTTCGATAAACTAGAAAGAATTAAAAGGCTGACTTCCTCTACGAAACAGAATTGAAAACTTACCATCGGGGGAGCGATAGTAGCTATCGGGGTGTGAAAGTAAGTGTCAGCCACTACTTTTTCTCTTTTCTTTTTGGGTCTCCTTGACAAGCCTGACGACCTCCTCTTCGGTGAAAAGCGGGCTAACCTCCTCTACTAGCTTAAAATACCCTTCCACAACTCTGGTGCAACTCCGATCTTAACTTCTTCATACTACTCCTATTAGAATATAAAGTATAAAGAATTAATGAAGTGAAATGACTGAATGAGAAGGAGGCTGGGATAGCCTCAAGCTCTAGCTAACAACGTCTTTCTATCTCTACATCTTTTAAAGCTCATGACCTCGCTTACGTAGTCATAGTATGCCAGATGGTTTACCATCTGGTAAAATACAGATTTTATCGCTCTTCAGCCCTGAGATTCCGCTTTTTGGTCTAGAAGTAGTGTTTTTGAGGATTTCTTATCATTTATGAAAAACGTCCAGGTGGCTTCAAAGTACAATTATGCAGAAATACATTATTATGTAATATTGTATTGTGAGAGACCTATGTCGGAGATAGAAGAATTGAGGAAGCAAATAGAGATCGTCTCAAGGGAGCTGGAGGAATTGAAGAAGGAGATTAGAGAGAAAAAGAGAGGAGAGAGGTAAAGGTTCATGGTCTTCGAGACATTACAGAAGCCCTCGAGAGGGAACTAGAGAAAGTAGTCTCATGCTTTGAATAGATTTTCCAAGAGAAAAACAGAACAGATTGTTTAGGAAGATAATGCCAGTTGTGATGAAGTTCCATAATGCTTTGTAAACATAAAGTTTATTTATTGGTAATTTTTGGTTACGTAATATGAATTACATAATTAAGCGTACGGAGAAGTTCGATATAGAGAAAATTCCTGGGTGGATTCTCATCTATGGTAGACGTAAGGTGGGAAAGACTTTTCTGGTGAGAAATTTTATCCCACATGATAGATACTATTTTGTGAGAAGAGACCTGACCATCGTCAGCGATGGAGAAAGACTTCGGTATCTGGATTTTCTGGTACAGGTGGCTGAACTCTTAAAGTCGGATGCTACAGTGGTTGTGGATGAATTTCAGCGATTGCCCCTAAACTTCATGGATGAAATCTCACTACTTCATCCAAGAGGCCGTCTAATACTCCTTGGATCCTCTCTACGAATAGTCCACAGGGTTTTCTCGCCTAGATCCCCCCTGCTCGGCATAGTTTCGACCTATAGACTAGACCTACTAAGACCCACCGATATTCTCGTATACCTTGCTAGGCGTCTAGGGCCGGGAAACGCTATGGAGATATCTCCGTTAATGGTTGAGCCGTGGCTACTTAAGTATGTTGATCTATTTAATGGAGATGCAGCCCGCCTAGCCTACAATATAATCGAGCACAACATATATGCTATTAGGAGCCTTGTAGGAGAAGTCTTCTCGGAAGAAGCGCGGGAACTAACTGCAAGATATGAGGCGATAATAAGTGCAGTAGCGTCGGGTCTCTGGAGAGTTAAGGAAATAGCTTACGTTCTATTCAACAAGGGGTTGATCGAGAGACCTGACACCGGGCTTGTTAGGCAGTACATACACAACCTGGTGGAGATAGGATTACTTGAAAGCATACCCATAGCTAATAGACGTGAAAAGTACATTAAGATAAAATCTCCGATAATAGACCTATACTACTACCTCGACGATAAATACAATATTGAAGAAGAGGGTCTGCCATCCTTCAGCGAAGTGGAGGATACGGTAAGGTCGCGGCTAGGCTTCCACGTACAGGATTTCGTGGGGAGACTGTATTCTCAGATTATGGAGGCGAAGATTAACATCTATCTTTCTTCAGACTTAGAAATAGACTTTATCTTAACTAGGAGAAGAAAAATTCTCGCAATCGCAGAGGTAAAGTGGAGATCCAATATCTCGAGGCGAGACCTAAAGACCTTTGCAAGCAGGACCTCGAGCATACCGGCCAAGCTGAAGTTATTTATCTCGAAGGTTCCTGTCGAGGGATGCAGAGAAGTGGTTGTTAAAACCCCTCAAGAACTAGTGGAGGATGCTGAAGAATGGATAAAAGGTAAATACCCTGACTCCGACCTCTGCCCGATGACCTAAGTGTAGCATAATTGCTTAGAGTGCAACAGAACATCAGCTTAAAGGAAAAGTAGAAATACAACTGCTTTTGTCCTTACCCGCGTCTTATCTACCTCAGGGTATGTTTTATCTTGGTTACTTGAAAGCTGGTTCCATGGTTTAACTAGCGGGTAATGATCTACATTATTCTTGCTTATGACATATAGTGTTTCTCCTATACCGTCTCCATCGCTATCGCTTCCTTTGTAGTCGCTCCAGTAGTTGCCTCCAAAAAAGTAGCCTTTATCCCATGTATTTGGCAACACTCCGAGAGCTTGGGAAAGATTGTTCTCTATGAAGTTGTTGCAATAGAATGTGTTTCCGGAGGCTTCTACAACTACGCCTATCTCAAAGTTCCTTGAAATATTATTATATTTAATGACGTTGCCTTTAGATTCGTTAATCCTCATTCCAAGCCTGTTCAAGAAAATATTACAGTATTCAATAATGTTGTTATCTGCCCCGTATTCCAGGTTTATGCCCTGATGCTTGTTAAAGTACAGTTTACATCCCTTAATGATATTGTTTTTTGCGTCAAACCATAAGTTGATGCCTCTAAAACAGTTGTATATGGTACAGTTTTCTATGACGTTACCTTGTGTAACAACATGTTTCTCCCAGACCCCTATATTGACCCCAAATAACGGGCAATTGTATATAGTTGTGTTCACTACCCTGTTTCCCGTGCAGTTGAAGAAGGATATTCCGTCGTTTTTTACATCATGGATCAAACAGTCTTCAATTACATTGTTGTTTGAATAATCGGAAATAGATATGGCTGTGTCGGTTTTTCTGCCATAGAGTTCGCATCCTCTAATGATATTATTGGATGCATTCAGCCACAACACGATACTGAACTTGTTGTCGTACACGACGCAGTTTTCAACAACATTGTTAGATGATCTACCTTTTATATGGATTCCGATTTCACTGTCATAAACTCTACAGTTCGTTATGAGATTCCCGGTGGTTCCGAATTCAAGCCATACTCCTATCCAGGCTCCATAAACTGTACAATTTACTATGATATTACTGTGGGACCATGCAAGGTATATTCCTCTTTGACGGTCATGGACTATACAGTTTTCAATGATGCATTCAGAGACCCTTATGAGATTTACTCCCCTATCACCTTGCGAATACACCTTGCATCTTGAAACTTTAATTCTATATGAGTCGAAAACGGATATACCGAACATGCCTCCATGCACTTCACAGTCTTCTACAACCACATCGTGGCTACTATGGATGTCAATTCCAGTTGTCACATTAAAGCCCTCGATAACCACATTGGATAAACTGTCGACCATAAATCGGGTCACCAAGGGCTTCCTGCCTGAAACTTCACCAAAGAAAATGTAGGATGCTAGTATCCTCATATAGCTACCCGCTACGAAAACTTCTTCATTATATTTACCCGGCCTAACAACTATAACGGCTGTAACAGAGGCATTGGAGAGTTTACTCGCTACATTAACAGCCTCTTGAAGGGAAGTATAGTTATCAGGAACCCATAATACAATAGACTGACTGAAGCCCGTTCCAGATGAAGCTAAAGAAAGGGGATTATCCGTGATAGAAAATGTTTGCGGAACATAGGGAAGAGTAAGGATGAGGAGAATAATACTAAATATAGGGCGACACAATAGTATCCCCCAAAAATTATTTTTCTAACATGTATATAAATAATTATTTATCTAAATAATATTCTTTTTATTAAATATCTTTTTTAGGGATAAAGAAGACTTGAATATTTACGGATACTCGAGTTCCTCTTTTGGCGTCTCTTCTTCTAGCGCATAATCGGGAAACATTGTATTATTATAATTTCTTGACAAAGAACCCAGGTGCTTCAAGCTCTCCATAAAAGTAGGAAAAACCAGCATTCCCACGTTAAATGAATAAAAGTCATATATTCTACATTAGGAATGAGCTAAGTATAAATAATTGGTGGAAAAAGTATACTTGGTGGATAAAGTGTCTCAAACAATTAAGGTATCGAAGCTGACGAAAGTCTTGCTGGCTAGGTACGCCGCTAGGCTTCAGGAAAAGCTGGGGCGAAGGGTTAGCTTTGACGAGGCTTTAAGACATCTCCTCGTGTCGTGCGATAAAAAGCCTGAACTTCTTACCGAGGTGCTGGGAAGTGTTCCAGGACTCTCCTCCAAGGAAGTTTTCCAAGAGAGGAGGTTAGACTATGAGAGGAGAGCAGGGAAGCTATGTCTTTGACACGAGTGTCCTGGTGGAAATTATAGGCGGTACGCGACCCGGAAAAACTGCCTACAATTTGCTTCTGAGGGGTGGGGTGGCCTTTATCTCGGAGATTCACGTCGCCGAGTTGAAGTATGTGATTTGCAGGAAAAAGGGCCTAGACAAGGCTAAAACCGTGGTTGAGAAGCTCCTTAGGAGCGGCTATGTCCACGTCCTTCCTATAGGCGGCTTCATAGACAGAGCAGCCAGAATTAAATGTGAACGAGCTATATCCCTAGTGGATGCATTTACCATAGCGTTGGGAGAGGAGCTTGGGCTTACAGTCGTATTCGCCAAGCTGGAGGAAGAGCTAAAAAGAGAGGTGAAGAGGAAACCGTTCAAAACGGTCATTACGACCATAGAGGAGCTAGCAGGTGCAATTAGTTAAATACAGAAACTATAGGATTACAGTACAGCCTGAACAGCTTTACACCGGTATTCTGACTAGGGCTGAACAATTTTGAGGAAAGCTCCTAGAGAGGATCTTCTTAAAGAGTTTAATGAGGTAAAGCTGTTTATTGTTGAAGAGATGAGAACAATAGGTGCTGAAAACGATAAACATAGACACAAAGATGCAGGTATACTCTCCTACGGGCTCGTGGAAAACCATATAACAACCCGTCTCCTACGGGTTTTAAAGTAAACATCGACGAAACATTCCTACGATATACCATACTTTTGGCTATAGCTTTAGAGAATAAAATTCTTAAATCGTGTTACGAAAATTGGAAAATAGCTGAAAAGTATGGTCTAATCTATGAAAACCTTATACCTAAGAAGATTAGAAAATATAAAATTCAGCTTGTTTTTAACTGGATAAAACGTTCTTGTAGTAACCAATTGGATAAATATCTTGTGAAGTACTAGCCTTAGATGAAGTGTTAGAAGAATAATCAGCGAGAAGGGTGGTTTGGATGAAAGTTACAGTAAATGTTTATGGTGCACTTCTTGCACGTATTTTTTGTTTTATGACATGTTTATAGTTTCTCCAAGTACTCCAGAAAAGTTTTGAAAGTTGACCAGCATTTTTAATCTCTTTATGGTTTCTAGCTATTATAGGAAAACCATTTATACGCACCTCAATGCGCCTATAATAGTGTTTAATGTTGAGTTTTACGTGAAAATATTTTGAAAGCGACTTGGCAAAATCTTTAAGAAACTCTTCTTTCTTCAGGGGCCCTGAAACTGTTACAACGTATCTAGTCATTATCGACCAGAAATATATGTCACACAAGCATATAAACAAGTTTTGGAAAGAGATATGTAAAAATAATCTAAATAACGATAATACTTTGAAAAACGTTATTGACCCGGCTTTAAAACGACCATCCCTTATTTATGGTGGAAAGAATTCCTGAAATATGCATAAATGTAGTTACGTGGAAGAGTAAAGCATCTGGAGCCTCTAAAAGGTATTTATAGTTTGGAGAGGGCTAATATCTGGTTGAAGGCCGATGGGTTATTCGGAGTTTAACCTGTATTTTGGGGATCCTCATGCCCATTCAAACTTCTCGCGTTGCGGGATATGCTATGGGAAAAATCCCTTTCGACGGGACCTATTTATCCATGTCGACGTAATCAACGATTACTTAAAGAAGTTTGGGCTTGACCCCGCTGAATCCCTGGATATATTGTACGAATATGCAAGAGAGAAGGGGAAACTGGATTTCGTTGCTGTAACTGACCACGATTTTTCCATGAGCGATCAAGCCTGGGGTATTATGAAAAAGAAAGCGGATGAATGGTATTCCCCAGGATGCTTTGTAACCCTTGTGGCATACGAGTGGACGTCGTATGCGTACGGGCATAGGAACGTCTATTTCTATTCGGAGGATGCCCCTCTTTTCAGGTGTGTGGATTACGGGGAGCATCCTGGAAGAAAAAGGGGATACACTCCTAAAGACCTTTGGGATTTCCTTCGAAAAAAGGGTGTAAGGGCTATAACGATCCCCCACCACCCGTCTTTAACCCAGTTTCCGGTGGACTGGAGCTACTATGACCCCGAGTTCGACCGGCTGGTAGAGATCGTCTCGCTATGGGGGGTGTTCGAATACTTTAATAACCCATTCCAGTGTGTGACCTCGGATGTTCTTCCAAGACTCTTTACGGTTGATTCGCTCGAATACGGGTATAGGCTGGGATTCATAGGAGGAAGTGATTCACATGACTGTAAGCCCGGATCGAACGTGGGCTGTACAATGGTTAGAAACGTCCCCAAGGACCTTAAGCTCAATTCCCTAAGCAGGTACTTTGTACCCTATTTCGTCAAAAACCCGTTGGGCACGGGGCTTGCTGCGATCTATGCTAAAAAGCTTACACGGGAGGCCTTGTTCGAGGCTCTGTTTAACCGTAGAGTCTATGCCGTTGTAGGAGAGAGAATTAAGCTCGAGTTCAAGGTGGATGGAAGGATTATGGGTGAGGAGTTAAGGTTCAAGGAACCTGGGCATGGACACTTAATAGAGGTAAGAGTGGAGGCGCCTAAAGAAATAGATAGGATAGAGGTCGTGAAAAACGGGAAGCTGATTTTCAGGAAGGTTCTCGAGGGCAAAACGATACACAATTTACGCTTTACCGACGACGAGAAACCCTCCAGGAGGTACAACTACTATTATGTCAGAGTCGTGCTTAAAAACGGGGCTAGAGCCTGGTCAAGCCCCATCTGGGTAATATACGAAAAACTCGGGGAAATAGAGGCCACATTAAGCCAGCCGGTAGGCATCATACTTGAAAATAAGGGAGCCAATACACTAAGGAAGATACAGGTCGCCTTCCTCAGGGAGTTTAAATGCAGAGAGAAAATGAGATCAAATGTTACTGGAATGCTGGACTACGGTGCTTTCTTCTGGACGGAGAAAACGACCGTCGATGAAGTCATGCTAACGGTAAGGTTCAAGAGCCCAAAACCGTTAAACTTCAGGGGATATATTAGACTCTACGGCTTTGAAAGATATACTGTTAAGCCCATCAACTTTGCAATCACCAAATATGGTGGGGATCTATTTTACGACGACTATCATGGATACATTGAATGGGATGTAACACCAAGCTCCCACGTAAATTTCCTAGACACCTCCAATGTAAAGGGGCTTGACTTAAGGATCAAGATCAATCCCTTTATAGAATCACATGCCCTCGTAGAGATTCTACAGGGAGGAGAGCTCGATCTACAACACACCATCGTGAACGGGAAAACGGTGGCCAAAACACCATTCAAAATCACTCTAAACGAGGGTTTACACGACCTAAATACAATATATAAAATAGATGAACTTAAGCCAGGTTCTAGACTCTCACTAAAGATCCCGCCAGAAACATCCTATATATTAATCCATCCATCTAGGATAGACGACTTCGGTACACAAGCTAGGCTTATTACTTTAAAACAAAGCTAGACATTGAGGTTTAAACGGTTCTTTAGCTTAATGCACAGAGGATTTATAAACTAGGTATATACATCAAAACCGATGATGACGCTTGCAAGGGTCGACCGATGAGAGCACTCGGCTAGACTGAACCCTTATCCTTAAATACTTTAAATATAAAGGTGTATTATTGGCATGTTACCTAATTAACCTGGGTGATTCGGTAGCGGCAACGTTCTTTATTTTCCTTTTTAGGCATATTGTTAAAATGCAATACGCGATAAATATCATTAGAGAGGACAGTAGAAATATTTTGGCATACTCTAGTAGACCTGGGGTATGAAATTCTGTGTGTGAAAAAATATTGGTTTCATATAGAATTAATGAAGCGGAATTTATGAAACTACAGTTTAACAAATAACTTATTATGGGATCAAAATAAAATCCAACAGATTTAACTAGCAAGCCTGTCTTTCTGTCATAAAAACACGTAAAGTGGGGCGAAGGCGGCCGACTGGAGACAGTAAGCAAGTCTTTAAATACACCTGCTGGTAGACCTGCCGGCTTTCCTCCCCATAAATACACTATGCCGTATGCAGTTTTTCCTTCAACGGCAAATAGGGGAATCACCGTTTTTCCTGAAGTTATATTAGTGCTTGGAATCCAGAGAGGAGTTATACCGAGATACTTTCCATCCATTGTATAAACTTCCCTGGTATCTATGTTAACTCTAAACATGGCCGATACATTAATCAACCTCTCACCACCTTGACCCTCCCAGCCTTTTTTAAAGCCGCTGACATATGCTTTGAGAATGAGGTAGTTGCCTTTAATATCTATAAAGTAAATACTGTAAGTCCCGTTCAGAAGAAAGAATGACTGAAAAATTGAAATTGAAAGGGTGTTATTCTTCCAACTCATGTTATAATTTATTACAACAGAGGGCGGGAGTTTCCCACCGATGTTAATTATGGAATATTTCAAATATACTCCCTTATTTATCCAATAGGGTTTAGAATATACTAAAATACCAGCAATCAGAAAAAACAGGATGATGAATACCCTCTTACGTATATTTACCATATTTACCCACCTAGGGGAGTGCTGATATATCTGCTTTTACTGTATAGTATTCGACACACCGAGTATTATAGTAGGTATACGCTTCGCCAAAATTCTCCAGTGCGACAACTCTTCCTTGAGAATCATAATACTTGTAATGAGTAAATATATATGATGCATAATAGGGCGGCATTTCCGTCTCGCCATGATAATCGTAAAAATAATATGGTTCGTAGTAGATTCCCCTATCATAGCCTCTTACTTTAACCCCTATCCAGAAATCAGGTACTATAATTGATGACTCAAAGTCTTCTGCTTCATCCCAGTGTCCAACGTCTAAACCCCCATAAATTACAAAAAGTAATGCTAAAAACAAATACACCGAAAACATAAATTTAATACTTTTTTTCAGGATATATCCCATGTTTTTAAAGAGAAGAAATGATTTAAATTTTTTCGGGGATTAGATACTATGTATGGGGAAGATAATTGTAGAAATGAAAGATGTCACCAAATGTTTTGGTAATGTAGTTGCTTTAAGGGGAGTAAACCTGGAGATATATGAAGGTATTACGGGTTTAATCGGCCCTAACGGCGCTGGAAAAACCACAACCATAGGCATTATCCTTGGGCTACTTAGGAGAGACTCGGGATACCTTAGCGTCTATGGTGTAGACCCCTGGATTAAAGGCCAGGAAGTCAGAACTAAAATAGGTTTTCTCGACGAAAAACCAGTTTTTCCCGGAAACATGACGGGAAGGAGGTTTTTAAGGTGTGTTGCAAGGATATATGGTGTTAATGAGGAGTCCGTAAATGAAGTTTTAAAAATTGTTGGATTATCGAGGCATGCTGATAGAAGTATTTCAACCTATTCTGCTGGCATGATACAGAGACTTGGGTTGGCTCAAGCGTTGTTAGGTGATAAAGAATTTATAATTCTCGATGAACCCACCTCAAATCTAGACCCCATAGCAAGGATCAGAATACTTGAATTAATTAAATCACTTAGAAAAAGCAGTGGTTTAAGCTTTCTGATATCCACACATATTTTGACGGAACTTGAACGGGTGTGCGATAACATTATAGTAATGTACGGGGGCAAGGTCCTAGGCGCCTGTACTTTAGATGAAATATATAATAAAATTAACTATGAATCCTATATATTGGAGTTTTCCACCCTTGAAGAATCTAAAAAAGTATATTCAAGGGTGATCGAGGCGGGGGACGCAGACATCGATGGAAGATTTGTTTATATTAACCAGAGGATCTGGAATAAAATACGGGAAGATATTTTCCAATTTATTTCTGAAAACGGGATAAAAATGTTGTCTCTTAAACCAAGATACAACGCAATCGAAGAATATTATAAAAGTCTTATAGGTGATACCATTGAAATCTAAGGCACATACCTTCCTACTCATGGAGCTGGAGAAAAATTTTAGCATTTACCTGGTGGAGTTTATTTTCCTGTTAATGGTGTATGTTGTAGCCTCTTCGACTTTAAATTTCCACTTAAGCTATTCAATTACTTCTTCTATGCATCTTCCTTATGAAGAAGCAATCAAAGGTTTTTCGCTCTTCTTGGCCTATTATTTAAGTAGGAATGCTATAAGTGCATTTGAATTCAATGTATTGATTATTGTTGTGGTGGTATCTCTATCTTTTGCCGATGAAATTTCAAGGGGATACATGAGGGTTTTATTATCTTATCCTTTGAGCAGGAAAACGATTTTCTGTGTGAAGACTTTTCTCATTATAATTGTTCCTTACCTCGTGTATCTAACTTCAGCCACACTTCTCCCCCTCGTCTACACCTCTTTGTCCTGGAACCTATTTTTCGCTGAAACCATTGCAAAGCTTAGTTTAATCTTCTTATTTGAAATATTCTTTGTTTCTTCAATAACGATACTGCTGGCGTTATTAACTAGGTCTACATCTTTTACCGTATTATTTTCATTAGTAATACTATTTACCCTCAGATACTCGGGTTACATCATTGGTTCCGAATATGTTAATTATCTACCGCCCTTCTGTTTTAATATTTTAGCCGATTACTTGATTGGAATTAAATTTTTACAGGTAAATGTATATAAGGTGACGGCAATCTACTCCATTCTTTCCGCATTCCCAGCAATTTTATCGTATTTATATTTCACCAGGAGGTTCGACGCATGCAGGAGATAGCGGAGAAAACTTTGTATCTTCTATTGATAATAGGTTTAACCATGCTACTCTCAACGCTTTTCACCGCACATTACTATGAGAAACTTTACAGGATAGGTGTTACGGATGCATATCCCATACAATACCTTTACACGTTCTATGGAGTTAGAAGATATACTATAAGTATAGATGTTTCGCCTTCGACATCACGTGTAGATGCCGTTTTGATAGGACTTGAAGAATACGAGAAAATGAGAATAGGATTAGATGTTCAACCGATCACCATTATTAATCAAACATCCGGGGATAAAATAGAGTTTATTCCAAGTAGGCCGGGAATCTATATTCTGGTTTTCAGGCTAAAATACGGCGAGTTCGCAAACATAAATGTCAAAATATTTAGCACGGGTCTCGATGAACAGATGCTGTTTCTTTCATCACTTATAATATTTATTGGGATGCTAGGATGCCTTATACAATCGTTATTTCTATTTTTCAAGTCCAAGGATTGATCCTTTGGCTTTCCTCTATCTTTTAATTTTACTAGCCGTCTTTACCATTTTCTCCTAACTTGCCATAATTATATGTATTGTCAGTAGGGCTACACAATATACGGTGAAACGTTTTTTAATATGGAGCGATGAAACAGCGATAGGTTTACTTTGAAATTTATAATAGTTTTTAGTCTCTCTAACCATAAATATTTTGAGTCATTATTTAGGTTGGATGATATGGATATATAATGAGGGAAGATGTTTCTCTGGCTGATGCCTTAATGGATTATCTGAGATACGAGCTTGAGAGAGCTAGGGATCTTGAGGAGTTTAAGCAGACTTTTATGAGAGTTTGGGCGGCCGTTAAAGAGAAGAAGATAGAGGAACTTAAGAAAAGTTTGGGAATAATCTAGTGTATTGACAAGTTACAATCCTATCTACATAATAACCGTTCTCTCCTTGAGGTGGTTTAGGGGGGATAGATAATAACATTCAAGCACGTTGGGGAGTTCTCCTGTTCCGTCTGGCTTTATGAGCCAGACTTCGTCAGGGAGTGTTCGCGGGGACCGGGCTCCGCACATCCTGACTTAAACAAATAATGTTCCTTGATACACTTTAATGTTACGCAGATCGAAAACTGTTGCGAGCCCAATTGATTTATTCATCGGATGCTTTAATGTTCCTTCTCTAGGATATCGTTTATCTGTTTTATTAATAGGGCTATTTTACGTCCTTTTTGGGTGAGCTTGAGAAGCCGTCTACGTGGGAAGATTTCTTCACGGGTATCCTCAATTAACCCTAGTTTCTTAAGTGTTTCTATGGCACTATAAAGGGCGTATTGTCCAAGAAACTTCCTTAGCTCGATTATACTCATCTCCTTCGCCGACAATAGTAGAACCAATCTCAGTACACCTGCTTTCTCGAGGTTTCTTAGGTTTTCCAAAGACTCTACTATTTTCATATAATATTTTCGCTTACTGGTTAATGAAAAACTATTCTACATTTTATCGATAAACAGTAAACTATTTATTGATAGACAGTATACTGTTTACCAATAAACAATAGGGGTGTCAACCTATGCAGAGGCGGAGACAAATAGTGGTCTACGTTAGCAGAGACATTTTCGAGAAAATTAAAACTGTTGCTGGAAGAGAGGATAAATCGGTTTCAGAGTACATCCGCAACTTGATTATAGAAGATCTTAAGGTAAAGGGGATTTTAAAGGTGTCTCGAAGTGAATGAGAAGACTGAAAAATTAAAACGGACTTCTACTCACTGGAATGATTTTAAAAAGATAGAGGAGCACAGTGATCAAGGAGGCTACCAGAGTTATCGGATTCAACTTCGTCTCTGCATCATACTTTTAAGAGGCTTAGTTTCAGAACTTAAACATATTTACGGGAGAATGTCTTCCGAAGAAGATATTGAGACAGCTATAACAAGTCTTGAAATAGCTTGGAAACTCGTTGAAAATGCTATAAACAAGATGGAAAACACCGTAAATAAGTGAACGGTAGCTTGAGCCGCCTAAACAACCGACATTGTCAAAAACTGTTAAGAAGCAATGAAGGTTGAAAACATTCCGTTATAGTAGCCGAGGTATACCAAGTAATCCTACTATAAGATTAAGAATATATGTTATCATGGCTATTACTGCTGCACCAAACCAGCCAACCTGAAACATTTTCTTCAAAATCCACAGCCAGACAAAGAGAGCAAGTAGCGAGCCAAACGGAAATCCAATAATATGAAATGCAGTGTATATTATTTTTCCTAGCAAGGCTACGGCAAAGCAGTTTACAAGGTTTTCCTGCTCTTCTCTACCAGGATATATCCTGAGGGCAATGTAGATCGTTAATGCACTAACAAATAATCCCACAAGAAATTCTAGTATTTTACTTGTGGATTCAGCTACCTCAAACATACGATTTCTGAAAAATAAAAAAGATTATTAAATTTATTCTCGAGATTTCTTGAATCTGATAAATACATTCCAGGCAACTAATACGGCTATCACGGTAGCAAGAACTATAGCCAGTATTTGAATAGTCTGCCGCATCATAAGAGTTGCAGGATCAACTATCTCTTCCCTTATATCAACTATAATGGTATTCAATTTCTGGGTTAATGAATACTTTACATTATTTATATAATATTCAACGATAATTCTTTCCGGAAGTAAAGTCGTCTTAGATTTCTTTAAGTTAAGCTGAAGCGATAGGATGCCTGTTTCTCTGGGGAATAGAGATGGAATTTCAGCCAACACTGTACCGTTCTCGTATTTGAGAACAATGTTCGATACTGTTGA
>Ga0180301_10001163_pt1 | contig 20649 bp, 26 predicted proteins | sample GuaBasSediGuay16_FD_121797 | JGI IMG/M metagenome (GOLD analysis project Ga0180301, IMG submission 121797) | Subseafloor sediment microbial communities from Guaymas Basin, Gulf of California, Mexico - Guay16, Core 4569-2, 12-15 cm | ecosystem: Environmental > Aquatic > Marine > Hydrothermal...
AGCTACGTAACCTATGTAGGAAGGTATAGTTGAAAGGATTTCGTAAAGGCTCATGGCTTAACCTATACTATTTACCTTTAAGTTCCTCAGCTATCCTCATAGCCTTAAATAAACATTCAGTATAGTCGCAGACCACTTTTACTCCATCACCAGTTTTCAAGAAAGCCCCCAGGTTCTCAAACGTCACTTTTCTGCCACATATAAAACATTTCATTTTACCTGACTTTATTTCATCATAAAGTTTAAGTTTCTTTGCTATTGCCTCCACATCTTCCTCGTAAAACGCTGTTAAAGGAACTTTCTCCTTGCGTATTTCTTTTAAACGCGGAATACTCATAGGCTCTGAATCCCTCATTTTATAGTTTCTTATAAAACTATATAACGTTGATGTTACCCATTAATCCGTATTTTTAAACATAGTTAAATATAAGCTCCCCAACCATTAAAGACCAATTTAATTTATTGTCTTTAGAATCCTACATGACTTTATGACAATATTTCTTACATACCTAACTTGCTTTGCCAAAAGATTCAATATCTTGTTAATCCTTGTAGTAATAGCCGTTTTAAGCGCAGAGAAAATACGCACCAAGAGGGGAAGCAAATATATGGGATGTTGCCAAAGACCTTATTGTTAAAAATTCTCTTAAACACTGATAGCATAGCATAATGGAACTTTGGTTAGCATAAGGTGCGGTGGAGGATAGTTTGTGATGCTTTTTGAACAGCTTAGGGGTATTGTTAAAAGTGATGTTGCATTAAAGGCGTTAGCTCATGTTATCGATAGAGCTAGTTCTTTGAATAGAGGCAGGTTTCCTGTTTATATTGATGTTGTTGGTCTTGGCGGTTCTGCACTTAGTGTAGAAGATATAGGTGATGTTGATGTTGTTCTTTGCTGTTCTCCTAGGAAGAAGTATATGGAAGAGTGGAAGAGGTTTGAGCTAAAACTTCAGGAAAAATTTGTTGATCTATGGTCTCTTATTGTTGAGTCATCGCATTTAATAAGCAGGGTTACAATGGATTTCATTATAAAAGAATTTTATGATAAACTTGTAGATATGGGTTTTAAGGACTGATGGATTAAAGAGTGGCTTGTATGGTCACGTATGTCAGATTTCCGATGGGCCATAGATGGGGGTGTTTTAATACCGTATTTTGATGAAAAGCGTCTTGTTGTGCGATATGTTAAGCATGGATGGTATGGTAAAAGATTAGAAATTCATGAGAAAATAAAGGGAAGAATTTCCCTTTCTGAAATACCTTATGTAACAGTTTGGACTAGGAAAAAGGGAGTGGTGAAACCTAGTGAAAAGGAACTTAGAGAGTTCTTTTTGAAAGAACAGCATGAATTAATTAGTCTATCTATTGGGGTAATCAAAGGACTATGGTATGAGCTACCACCAGTATATTACAACGTAGGCTCGGCCCTTGAAAGCAAGTTTGAAATACCTCATTATTATTTAATGCACGGTTTTGTTAGATTATGTCTTATTAGAAACAGAGAAATTCATGAGGAAGCTAAGAAAGCATTGGTTATGGAAATTAAGAATCTAAAGAAACTCGTTAGAAGACAGCCTAAAAGGGAACTTACAAAAATAATGAGGTATAATAGAATGTTAAGAAATACTTTGAAGAAAATACTGGCGTACACATATATTGTAAATACCGTAAAGCACTGCGATATAGTGATGAGGATTCTGGACAGGATGCGTAAGAGAACTATGGAGGAGTACTTGTTTGAGCTAAAAAGATTTATTCTAAGAAATGGCGTACGTCAAGGACTTAGGAAGCATATATTAGAGGAAGCGTTACAGAAAAGTATAGGAGAAGAATTCATGTAATTCTAAGGATTCCTTTAAAACTTAGTATGTTAGAAAAACCAGTGCATGTTCTAATTGTTCTTGCAACTTTCTGTTTTCTTCTATTTCCTTTGTTATGTGGAATGTTAATCGCCTTACCTTTCTTGCCTGCATCAACGGGTTTCTTTACTGCTTTTCTCTTTCCATTAGTGTTAGAGTTTTCCTGCTTCTCTTCATAAACCATAGCTATGCAGTGTATAATTAATTAAATACTTATTTTCATTAATAACTACAAATGAAATTCATGGTGTTGTCTTAATAATTTTATTTATTATGTAGACATAAATTTTTATATGAATTCTGCGATATTTTATTTGGTGGTAGTGTGTCTATAGCTTTGGATTTCGAACGTATAACTAAGAAGTGGGCTTCTCTTAGGAGATTTGCTGGTCTAGCTGTTGAATCAGCACTCGACGCTATCGAGCAAGGACATGTTGATGTGGCTCCTTATTTTGCGAAGCTTCTATATTTCTTACCATTCGCATCTAGAAGTCTCGAGAAAGTCCTTACATATTCCTTCATAAAAGCAGTTTACGGTTACGCAAACAAAGACACAAGATTCTTTGAGGTATCTGTAGATGAGGTACCCGGTTTTGAACCTGATGAAGAAGCTAAAGTTAAGGCTGCGTTTGAGGCAATGCGTGATATAGGGTTAGCTGAAATAGTAGCTCCAAATAAGATTAGGCTCAAAATGGAGCCAAGCGGGGTTGCTAAATTATTTAGACCTATAATACCCTATGTAATAGGAAATATCACTCCACAGAACATAGAACTAGAAGCTCTTTCATATCCATATAGAGTAGTTTCTGGAGTTAGCTCACTCTACGTTATGCATAAAGGCGGACGTTTACCTAGCAGCTTCACATTAATGACAGGTCTCATAAGCCCTATCGCATACGTTAAGAAGGATGGAACTGTTGAGAGAAAAAACACTATTGAACCTGATGAATGGAACAAAGCAAGAGCTCACATGGCTAAGCTTAAACCTCTCAGAGATAAATTTGATATAGAGTACTTTAAGGCTTTAGGAGTTCTCCATGAGAACAAAATCATCGTCAGATCCTATCCCATCGAAGTCTCGGGAGGCATGATAGACCTAGTAGTAGCACCAGCATATTACCGCTACTATACCTTATTAAGAGAGAGAAAACTTAGCAGGATGAGACCTTGGCGTCGATAGCTAATAGATGGGCTCTAAGGAACTACAGAGTATTAACAGAGGAAACTATGTTAGCTGTTTTCGACGAGTTACGAGCCCATATAGGTGGTGTGAGTTCGCCTCATGTACTATCTAGTACTACGGACGCTTACGCATTAGCATCTAGGTTTAAAGGTGTACTATACAAGTATCCCTTCTTCAAAAAGAAACACCTTAGGATATTGAGGGCAATAATCGATAGATGTGGTGAAGCATACTATAAGAAAGACCCATCTAAGCTCTATATAAGTAGAGCTGTTGTTGATGAATGGAGTACTTCATTCTACATACCCATGGAGAGGATTAACGAGTACTTGAAACCACTACAGATATTTAGCATTTTGAAACCTAGTGATGATCCAAACTACATTTATAGAGTTGGTGATGAATTCTTCCAGTTAATGGGCCCTATCGCACAGTATTTAGTTACGCCTATTGATACCAGACGTTTTGCAGAAATGATGGCTGTTGCAAGCGGGGTCTCAAGTGTTTACGTTATTGCCACAGCTATGCAGAAGCGTATACGCGTAGATAAACCCCTTATACCATGGTTCCTCAAGTTACCAATGATCTACACTTTATCCGGTCTCGAAGCCGGAACAACAAGAATAAGAGACGTACTTGAAATACCTAGGATCAATGCTGTAGACAGCTACTTCGTTATTGAAAGGGGAGCTCCAATAGAGCTATGGAGAAGCATTAGGGCGGAGGCATTTGAGTTCATGAGTGACAACTATGTTATTGAACAAGCTATTCCGAACGGATATAAGCTTAATAGACTATGGGTTAAAATGCATGAGGAAGGCGTGAGACGATATGTCAAAAGGTTTAGAGAAAGATACGAAAGAAGATACAGAAGTTATTAAGATTAGATTGTGTACACCTACGGGACATGGTGAGCATAAACCGTACATATACTTGATTCAAACTAAAAACAAATACTATATGGTATATGATCCTGGATATGAGCTAGGGAACATTCATATATATGAATCTAAGGAATCTATTCCAATTAGCGAATTGAAGAAGAAATATCCACAATATGTTGATGATAGAGATAGACTCTTAAACCAGTTTATAAAAGAGCGATTTAGAACAGATTCGTATTTTAAGTATGAAATTGCATTATTTTGCGAAGAGCTTGAGATCTCCAGAGAACTGTATGAAGAGCTTAGAATGAGACGGCATAACTACTTTAAGTGTAAAAGGTATGGAGGAGAGCTTCCATGAGCAAGAGGACTAAGATCTTTGTCAAACCCCTCAAAATTATTAGGGCTAGCGAAATCCCCGAAGACTACGATATAGGTAGGTTTGTAGGTGAAGGATACAAACGCATATTCAATCTTGTTTTCAAGACGTTTTACTATCAGTTCAGAGAAGGTATTAGGAGGGGAATTAAGGGCTTCTTATTTCATGGCGAACCCGGCACCGGTAAGACTAGCTTAGCTTATACTGTTGTTAGAGAGCTTGGAAAGAAATTCAGAGACCTCTACCTCATACTAGTTGACGCATCAGACATTGCTAGACCCCTCTACGGAGAATCAGAGATAAGGATAGTAGAGATATTCGAGGAAGCCAAGAAGAAAATAGGCTACACTGTAATGTTATTCGACGACGTTGAATCCATATTCATGTCTAGAGGTAGAGAGAGAATAGAGTCATGGCACATAGCCCAGGACAACGTGTTTTTCCACATGCTAGACGAACTAGACACATCTAGAATAGGCGTAATAGCGACAACCAACTGGTACGACCTAGTAGATAAAGCGTTGATAGATAGACTTTATCCAATAGAGTTCAAGCCCCTAGACCTAGAGACAGCGCTAGCAATAGCCGAGAAGAGATGCCTAGAACTAGGAGTAAGATTCGAAAAAGTAAAAGAAGAAATACTGGCAATGAACCAACCACCAAAATCAGCAAGAGAAGTAGAAAGAATAGTGCTAAAACACTACATTGAAAAACTCGAAAAACTCGACATTTTCTAAATAATGTTGGTTTTGTTGTTAAAAATTTTTAACAAAGTTTTATTGTTAAAAATTTTTGCTAAAGTTTATATACTTCGATTTTATAGCTATCTTTAGGTGTTAAAAATGTTAATATTGAAGGTTGAGAGCAACTCTGCGTATTATGTTAGAATATTTAAGAAACTTAAAAGAGTGATGAAGAGGTATCCTATTCATGTTGATGTTTTTCAGAGAGGAGAAACCATATATATGATAAGTCTTGATGATGGTTTTAGCGTTGCTTTTCTGTATCAAGCATATCTTAAAGCTAAGGAAAGGGGTTTGAAGACTGACTTGCTGTACGCTAGGTATATTGATGAGGATTGGTTACCTAAAGAAGTTAAGAAACTTGGAGAGAAGTGGTTGTCCATGAAGCTTAGTGAAAAAGAAGTAGAATTGCTTAAAAATACACACATAACCGAATATGTCATGGAGAGGTGGTGCATGTGATAGTCATTGAGCTTGAAAATATTGGCGGATTAATAGGTAAACATAGGTTTGAATTTAAGGAGGGTTTGAACGAGGTACTGGCACCTAACGCCACCGGAAAAACATCACTAGTACGCGCTATAATAGCTATGTACGACCCTAAAGTCGTGTCTCCTGAACACCTCCTAAATATGGACGCTGATGAGGGCTATGTGAAACTAATTATCAACGGTAAAGAATATGTTAGAAGATTTAGGAGAGAAAACAGTAAAGTTATTGAAGTAGAATCCAAACCCGTAAGCGACGATGATAGGATAAGGCACCTCGTTTTAGACCCATACCTAGGCGAGGTAGCTAAGCAAATTATTGTGAATGCAAATCCCGACATTACCGATTATCTTACTAAGATCTTTGGTTTAGATGAGTACGAAAGGAAGAAGTTGGAACTACGGAAGGAAATAGAGGAGCTAAGTCGCGAGGAAGAGTATTTAGAGAAGGAGGTTGAAGATCTTAGAAAGAAGAGTGAGGAAAGAAACAGTCTACTTAAGGTACGCGAGGATTTAGTAAGGAAACTAAAAGAACTCAAAGAAGTTGAAGTTGAAAAGGTGCGTGATATTCAGAGCCGTATTGCCGAACTAAACAGAAGACTAGGAAGTATTGAAGCGAGAATCAAGGATATTAAGGAAAGGCTTATTCCTACGACTAAAGAGCGTATAGAGGAGATCAGAAACGAAATTAAGAGGTTAGAAAACATCGTAAAAGACTTCTACACAGCACATAAGGAGCCAGAAAAGGAAATTGAAGATTTAAGAAAGAGAATAGAAGAGATAGAAGCACTTATTAGAAGGTACGAGGATGAAAAGAAGGAATACGTTAGACAACGTAATCCGCAATTAAGTGTAATCCAAATCGCATTAGAGAATAAAGCAAAAGAGTGCCCGGTATGTGGTAGGCCTATAGAGGAACCTCCAGAAGCTTTCTGGAGCAAGAGGTACAAGTTTGTGGAAGAGTCTATAGATAGGATAGTGAAGGACTATGAGGAGAGGATCAAGAAAGCTACTGACGAGATGAAAAAACTGTGGAAAGAACTCGAAGATCTTCAGAGAAAATATAATGAAATTAGGGAAATAGAAACAGTACGTCTACCCAGCTATAAAACTGAATTGCGCAACCTTGAGAAAGCTATTGCTAATTATGAAAAAGAACTAGCTAGGAGCGAAAACGAGAGAGATAGCATAATTAAACAGTTGGAGGAATTAAAGAAAACACTTACAGCTGAAGAGCAGAAAATTGCTGAGGAAAGAGCAAAATTAGAGAGAAGACTTGGTGAATTAGAACAGCAAATCAAAGATCTAGAAGAGGAAATAGCTAGAAAGAGTAAGGAAGGAGAAAGACTTGCTGAAATAAGAAGTAGACTTGAAGACCTAAAGGCACAGCTAAAAACTGTTGAAGAAGAGCTATACAATACTCTTACTAAGTTAGGAGAGGAATTTGCAAGAATAGCTTCTGAAATAATTAAGGAGTTGGGCTTTACCTGGCTTAGATCTATAAGGCCTGTTAAAGTAAGGGAAGAAAAGGATCCCGTGACCGGGGTAACTAGGCGCATATTTTCCATAAGAGTTGTGAGAAGGCTTCCTAGTGGAAGAGAAGTTGAACAGCATCTAACACTGCTTAGTACAAGTGAAAGGTTAGCTGTAGCGTTAATAACTATTCTAGTAGGGTATAGGCTTAAGATCTATGAAGAGTACAAAGGCATTGCACCAATATTAGCTGATGAAGCCCTACTAGCATTTGACCCTGAAAGATACGATAAAGTTGTTGAGGAGCTTAGAAACTATGGCAAATACGTTGTAGTAACGAGACTAGTAGAGCCGGAGAAGACACCTAAACTTTTAGTAATCCATAAATAAACACTTTTTCTGTTATGTGAAATTTCAAAAGTCGCATGGTAGATTGATCTTGGGCAAATCGCGTTGAAGTGGAAATATATTAGACCTTACCGGACAAGGTTTCAATACAGGCCCCTACCTAGAAGGCTACGTTGCAAGTACTGTTATGGGACTAGATATGTTGTTCATGTTCTTGACGCTTGGGATGAGGAGGGAGAGCTTCTGGTAGGCGATGTTGAGAAGTTCTTAAAGTCAGAGGATATGGAGTTACTGAAAGCATACAGAAAGGGGTATAGGGTAGCTCTTGGACTGACCTTATGTACATATTGCTTTCATAAGCCATATAGGATAGCTGTGGTCTATACCAATAAAGAATATGAGGCCTTAATAAGTAATAAAATCGAACTATACTATCATGACTGGAGTGAACATCTACCCCTAACATCCATACTGACCTTAGAGAATGCTGAGAGGATGAAAAGCTTAGATGCAAAAGCAAAAGTTGAATACTTAAGTAAGAAGGTTAGAGAACACTATAAGAAGAAAACAGTACCGCGAGAAACAGTCTTTAGAATCAACCTAAAACCAGATGAGTATGTAGAGGTAAAAGCATATGTTAGAACAATATTGCTTCCTAGGAAGTTCAATAAGGAAGATGGAAAGCTACGACCTATATATGATTACGAGTTTAGGAACATCAATGCCGTAAAGGTTTAAACAATCTATGATTTATCCAGAAACTCGATCCGTTACCTATGAACTTTCTTGTTTTTCAAAACACACTAATTATAGAAGCTTTGCCCGTTACTGACTTAGCTAAGGAGGCAATTAAGGATGTGTATCATGTATACACATCGTTTTCAGATAGCGTGACTGTTGCACTATACTTAATGTTGCACACATATCTGTGCCGGTTCTTCGAGACAACGAGGTATCCGGAGGGCGGAGAGATCCCTAGGGATGTAATAGAGAATATGACTCAAATCATAAACCTGCTGAAGAAGAACCTAAGAATTCCAGGAGGATATTTCGGAAGATAACTACGATTTCCAAACTGAAAATTTTGTGAAACCGAAGTTTTCAAAGAATATCAGGAGAGCAGTTCCCAAGTTTAAAAATGTTTGTACGATTTTGCAAAGAATATTATTCTAAGTATCATAGCGACCTTGATAGCGTCTCTATCGGTACAATACATAATATTGCGTTAAAGAAGCACTCTGGTTGTTAGAAAATAAGAACAAATATACTTTGAAAGAATGGTTCTTACAACAATTCCATTAGGAATTATCTTTATCTCTTCAGACATGCACTCCACCAACTCTTTAAGATACCTTGCTTACATAGATTTTAAGAAGTCTTTTATCATTTGCTCTGTCTTAGGTATTAGATGTCCTTTGAGCATTTTCCTTACAGTTTTTCTTATTTCTATAGCACCGGATGTTACGAGTAGCACCCCATATTTTGTTTCATTATAATGTTCTACATACTTGTTTATTATATCGAGTCCTCTGTAAATATTTAACAACTTTTGTCTGTCTTTCTCAGGAAGCTTCGATAAGTATCCCTCGATTACGAAGTGATCAAATGCGTATCTGCACAGCTTTGGGAACGTTATTAATGCTTACTTATTTTCTTTCTCGGCCTCCTCATCTAATCCAAGAAGCTCTCTAATATCTGTTAGTACCTTAAGATTGTAGTTCAGCTCAGCAACTAATCCTCTGAAGTTTGATCTGAACTTTATTCTTTGAGCAATGTAATGAGAGAAAGCAACGCTTCCTAAAGCTATAGCCAAGCTCGCAAGGACTTCTGCAACGTCAAGCACCATGCTCTATCCCTGAAAAATACTATGCTTACCGAGGTATTTCAGATCGCGTTTGCGATAATCAGTATAGAAAATACGTAGTAAGGCAATGTTTCGGTTTACCATTGGATACTGAAACGGAGGTTTGTAAATATTGGGCCTTCTAAGCCGGTGGTCCGGGGTTCAAATCCCCGCGGGCTCACCACTCCATGTAAACTTTACCATCCGGCATATGCCCCAACCGGACCTGGTTCTAGAGTTCAGCTAATGATATACTGGCAGTGATCTTTCTGATTATGGTTTTACTACTTTATTTCTCGAAGTGTTTTTAAATATCTAAAAGAGTTAAAGCTAATTATTCTGAGTAAGTGATGGTTAAGAGCCAGTTATCAAATAAATTTTGTCTTAAGACTTAATTACTCGCGGTGCTATTACTATTTTATGGTAAAAGGAATTAATTTCTTAGGTGAAATAGTCATGGATAAGCTCCCTAGACAGGCTTTGCCCTTACTTGTATTATACTTAGATAATCAATCACCTATTGAGGGCAGGACTAAATTCCAAAAAATAATGTTTATAATTGAACAAGAAGTAAAGGGTATTGATAAGTATTTTAGCCAAAAACACTCATGGGATGCTTATCATTTTGGACCATTCTCTGATTCTCTTCTAGAAGACTTAGAATTACTTAATTTATGGGGGTTAATTAGAATCAAGGAGAAATATTTTGAGGAAGAAGACATTTCGTCAGAGTATGTTGTCTACGAAATTACTGAAAAAGGGAAAAGAATTGTTAAAGGAAAAATATTACCAAAACTGCCTACCAAAGTTATAAAGAAAATAACTGAAATAAAGCAAAAATATATTAAAATGCCTGTCATGGAAATAATAAGTGATGTATATAAAAGATACCCCGTTTTTGCTGAAAAGTCAAAAATTAAAGATAAAGTTATGAGGTAAAAATAGTTATGGTTTCTGAAAAATATATGAAACCTATTGTAGATTCTCTAATCAGGAGAATCTATGGAGAACCTGAACATACTATACATGAGTTTCCTATAGGTTATGGAAGAACCGATATAGTTTACATATTCGAAGGAGAACCCTATGTGGTCTCTGTTGAACTAAAAGTTAATAACTGGAAAAGAGGGGTTCAACAGGCTTTAAGAAACTTAGTTTTTTCTAAATACTCTTATCTTGCTCTTCAATGGAAAAAGAAAAGAAGAATCAATATCGACTTTCTTAGAAAATATGGTATAGGTTTAATAGCAGTAAATGGTGATGCCCAGGTAGTACTAAAACCTAAGCCTTCAAGCTTTTTTAATCTGTATAGGAGAGAAATAATGAAAATGTTGAGGGGTAAAATTGAATAATATAAAGTGGTTCATTAGGGTAATGACCACTAGAGATGAAAATATTATAAATGCTGTCAATATCAACTATTTTGGAAAAGTTTTCGATCTTAGAACTTCCATGTATTTTAAGAACTTTGTTGTTGAGGCTATTAGAAAAACGATGTATACTTTAATAGATGCCGACATAACATTTACAAAATGCTGGAAAGCTTCAGAAAAACGAAGTGTAAAAAAGTTTTTTGAAAAAACAGGGTTAGTAAAAATACAGCCCAGTTTAGAAGAAGACTCGCTTAAACTAGAATATATAAATTCACAAGTTATAAATGCCATTGTTGATGAAGTACTAAAATTTCAGCGAGATATTGTAGCACAAACAACACAATTTGGACATTTAAGAAAATTTTTTGAACTCCCTGAAGAATCTGAAGGAAAAACAAAACTTTATGCTATAGTAGCTCCATATTTTGCAGTAAACAGCGTTAAGGAAGACTGGTACGAGGTAAACCTAGACCTCCTGAGAACATCTATAAAACGTAAAGAGCCCGAGGAGAAATTGTATGCTGCAATAGCTATACATAGGAATATATTAGGAGATTCCTCAGCGATTCGAAAAATTATTGATGATTATTCTTTAGGTCATATTGATGGTTATGCTATATGGATTGTAGAGTTTGACGAAATAGAAAATGCCTCACATATAAAAGAATTTAAGAACTTCATATACAAGCTAAGTGAGCTTAAGAAACCTATCTTAAATTTATATGGAGGCTATTACTCATTATTGCTTTCTAAACTAGGTGTTTTGGAAGGTATTGTGACAAAAATATGCTACAAACAAAAGAGAATTCCATGCCAAAGCGGCGGACCTGCTAGGGAGAACTATTACTTTTTACCAATTAAGAATAAAATTTCTCCCCAATTAGCTGGCTCCATAATACATAGAAATACTTCCTATCTCTGTGATTGTCCTGTATGTAATAAGTTCATGAAAGGATATGGAATACTCGATATGAGTACGGAAGATTTAAAGAAGCACTTTCTTTACGCCTTTAAAAACGAAGTTAACAACGTTATGATGCATTCACTCAAGACGCTTCTACATCAACTTAAAGAGAACACTGAAGAATTTGCGTCATTATTAGACGTAGAATATATGAACGAATGGTATGATTCATTGATTAATTCAGCATAAGATTGTTAAATATAGTCTTTGTATTTAATTAGTAGTTTTTCAAGTGTTTCTACCTCACGAGATGAGGCGTCATGTATTCTAGTGCATAGGGTATTGTAATCTAGTAATAACACGATTTGAATAATGATGAGAGCGATAATTATTATAAGAGAGTAAGTATTAGAGACCTTTAGAATCAATGTTATGGAGAGTAAAATGGCTAATAGTGGAAAATACGTCAGTATGTTTAAATGTTTTTTAGCATTATTTATCTCGGTTTTCATCTTATGAATATTAAAAAGAGGAATTAATGTCGATGCCAGAGTGCCGGGAAAATTAAGGTTGGTAAGCATAAGTCTAATTATCTTAGCCTTTTCTCTGGTAGGTTTACTTGATCCAATTATTTCTTCTAACTTTATTAGGAAGTACTCCTTTATTATTTTCTCAACAAGTTCTTCTGCTTTTTTAGAATTTTCATTAATAGCTTTGATATTGTCCTGATAGTTCTTTCCTAACGATAAAAAGAGGCCCAACATGGTAATGTTGGTAACTATAGTTGCGGTTATCCACATGCTATTCTCCGAGAAAACATTTAGTCCATTCATTACTTTTTCCTCTAATCATATGATACTTGAGAGGATAATAAAACTATTATTCTAAATTCAAGTATCAAAACATGTTAATCTCTATAATGACGATATTGATTATTACATAAAGATAAGTCTTACAATACAAAAAAAGCTCTTTTTCTGAAGAGTCTTAACGTGATCGCTAAGAAGGAGCGGTGATTAGTGTTTTCTTAGTTCGCCTTCGTAAATTAATGGTATGGCGCCGTGTTTTTCTAGTTCTTCTATATATTCGTCTATGTTCTTTACTTTGCCGATGTTTAGGATTATTACGATGAGGTAGTCGAGTCTTTTGAGGTAGTCTTCGACTTGTCCGAGAAGTCGTTGTAGGTGTGTTCTTTGTGTCGGTACTTTGAGTTCTATTCCTAGTTTGCCGAATAGTATGTCGACGGTGAGTCCGCCTCCTATTTTTGCTTGTCGTTTTATGTTGAAGCCTTTTGCTTTTAGGAATTGGTAGAGTTGTTTTCTAGATCGTATTCGTCACGTACGGGTTCAAGGTTCGAATTCATGTAATGCTTCAATTAGCTTAGCATATTTTGGTTCAAACTCTACTTTCTTTTTCTCAGCTTCAACTTGGGCCTTAAACTTTTCTAACTCATCAAGCAAATCCCTATATTTTACCTTGTACCTTCTAGCATATAGGACAACGGTTTTTAATGGTAAGCGTGAAGCAAGCCTTCTAACCTTATCTCGCTTAGTCCTGAAGACCACTTTTTCGCCAGTAAGGGGATCCGTATAGCTCCATGAAATACCTTGTCTTGCAGCTATTTCATCAAGCTGACTTGCTGTGAACCTATTTAGAATTAACCTCTTTATTTCATGTTCTTTTGCCTTAATCCTTTGATACGCAACAATATTTGTAATAGCTTTTTTAGTAACATCTTTAAGTGCAGAGAAGCCCTTCTTTAACTTCTTAAATATCATAGCCTCTTATCCCACGATTAAAATTAATGAAAGAATCAAAATAAATTATTATACCCTACTCATCACGTAACATTAAAGCTAAAGCGTGACTTAATAACAATGTTTTATTATCCTTTACACAGACTGTTTTATTTTTCGAATGGTGTTTCTAATAATTGTGCATCGTTCTCTATTGCATGTTTTTGATGGTGTTTAGTGTTTTTTACTATTTCTTTTTATATTATTTTATCACTGTTTCTAACGATATATTCTAAATTACTTGAAAGAGTCTTCTCATGTGCCTATATGGCTGACATAGTCTTCTTATTTAAATGAATAATGGACGCGTAAAATACTGGGGCGGACACTTAGTATATTTCTTTTAAGAGAGAAATCAGCTTCTTAATGGTATTGCACTGATAGATCTTTGTTACATATGGGCTAATTAAGGTTGTAGCACATATGTGTCAACGTAAATTTATGTATTGAAGTATTTTTTACTATGGGGAGCTAATAGAAAATGAGTTAAAAAATTAAAATATGGTAGTATATCCGGAATGTATTCTATGGAATTTTTCACCATATTTCTTGTAGAACTCCATGTGGGCTCTAAAACCTGTGCAGTGTCCTGAATAAACTTCTTCTACACCTATTTTTTTAAGTTCCTCAGCGGTTTTTCTGATTCTCTCTTCACTAGCATTTAGGAGATGGAAGCCTCCAAAAACTGCATGAACTTTTCTAACACCTGTTATTTTCATTGCATGTAGAACGGTGTTAACTATTCCTGCATGCCCGCATCCTGTGAACACTAAAAGACCCTTATTCTTAACATTAACAATTAAGGCCATATCATCCATCATTTCGTCAGGAACCATTTCCCCATTAGCAATGGTGTATGTGAAAACACCTCCCTTTTCAAAATCAACTTTTCTCTCAATTTCACCTGAAGTAACTATTCCATCCACTATTTTCATAGGCGACCTAGTTAGTATGAGCTTAAAGCCTAGAGATTCAATGTTTTCCGGTGTACAGTCATAAGGTACGCCCTCATGTTTCAAATAAGGCTCTAAAACAAAGTTTGGCCTAAAAATGCTTGGATGAGCTATTACGGGAACGTTTTTACCCTTAATTTCATTAAGAACACCCATAAGTCCTCCAGTATGGTCCCAGTGGCAATGTGAAATAACAACAGCATCTATTTTTTTAGGATCTATGCCCAGAAGTTTCATATTGTAAAGTAATGCTTCACTGTTGTTAGCGACGTCAAATAGTATTCTAAAAGGCTTTACTAAATCATTACCGTATGTTTCAAGCAGCATTGAAATACCATGTTGTGCTAGAAGAGGTGATTCGTAGCCTGCACAGTCCTCTGCAACAACATACACTTTAAGCTTATCTATTTCACCTATACTGTTCAACAAGGTCACCCTGGAAGTTTCAGTAGCGCTTCTTCGAGTTTCTCTCCTCTACGTTCAAAGGTTTTCTTCGCATAGTAGTATACGCCAAGTCCTATGACAATCCATATTATGAAGAAAATCCAAGAGTCCAAGGACTGAAGAGCCATGAAAACTATGTTTGAAATAAAACCTGCCAATGCTACAACATATAGCAGACTTCTCCTAAGCTTAAAAGGCGACTTACCATATTTTTCCGGATATTTACGGGCAAAGTTCAGAGCCGCTAAGCATACTAAAGCATAGCTCGCTAAGAAACCTATGTTAGCAACTCCAGCTGCAAATTCTATACCTTTACCTGAGAGTATAAGCCCTACGCCTATAAGTACTGTAGCCAGTAATGCTAGATAAGGCGTTCCGAACCGTGGATGTATTTTAGCAAAAACCCTTGGGACAAGACCGTCTCTTGCAAAAGCATATAGAAGTCTAGAACCAACTATTTGGAATCCGTTCTGCGATGTTAAAATAGCCATTATACCGACAATAGCTATGAAGGCTGCGGCAGAGAAAGGCAAGAATCTAGCTGCTGCTTCTGCCACAGGAGCTTCTGCAGCTGCAAATTCGCTCCAAGGCATAACACCTACACTTACGAAGGAAAGTAAAGCATAAATCGCTACTACAAGGAAGACTCCGATAATTATTCCTAAAGGCAAGTTTCGTTCAGGATTCTTAACCTCTTCACCTGGTTCTATTGCAACACCGAATCCTGTGTATGAGAAAAATGCTAAAGCCGCAGCATAAGCTACACCATATAAGCCTAGTGGAGTGTCTGGAACTGTAGCCGAGCTAAGATCCACATGAGGTAATCCTAGCACTATATATGCAAACATGCCTCCTACAAGCGTTAGGAACATTGCATCTTGAACCCATCCCGAAAGCTTTATGCCAACATAGTTTAGCATAAAGAAGACAAAAACAGCAAGCAATGCTACTGGAAGCACTGGTACCTTCACAAGGAAACTAACATACCTTGGAAATGCTAAAGCCGTTATACATAATGGGCCAATATATCCCATCCATTTACCCCAAGCAGTTAAGAAGCCCCAAAAAGGCGACACAAACCTTGTAGTGTAAAATAGCGATCCACCCTCGTAGGGCATTGCACCTGCTAGAATAGCAAAAGCCAAACCGGTAAAGAAAGTAGGTATTCCTCCAAGCAGATAAGCTAGCCAAATCATGTTCCCAGAGTATTTCGTCGCTAACCCTGTTACAACAAATATTCCAGCACCAATAACAGACCCTGAAGTTATAGAAATTACCTCTAATAAACCTAGCTCCTTTTTAAGTCCAGACTGAGACGTAGAAAGCTCACCCTTGGTGAATATTTCACAATCCCAAGCTTATATTTTTTATGTAAAGAAGACATTATAATAAAAAATAGCAATAATCACTAAACTACATCCATGAGAAAACATATAAACTAGCAAATTTACACTAAGGAAAAATGTGTAAAATGGAACAGTTTTAAAAACAGATCCCTACTAATAAGGCTTGAAGAAGCATATATAGCTTCAAAACATCTGTTCAGAAGATGTGAGTGAGAATAAACGGAAGAAATAGTGGTATTTGCACCACTTATTAGATTATTTGGAGGGAGTTTCTTCTCTTCAGGAGAGGAAGACATCAGAAAGTTTAAGGAGAAAATGATCGCGGAACTCACTATAGGCGATCAAAGATTTAATTTCTGTCAGATAATAGCTGACATAGTAGATTTTGTTCATAGAAACTTAGAGGAAATATTAGGGGATGTAAGGAAAAATCTTTAACTGTTTTCTGGGAGCTTTTTGGAAATAGTGAAATAGTGTTTTTCTGAAAAACTATATCCAAAACAGGTTATTGAAATGAGGTTATCTGAAGAGGTTATGAAAGAGATAAAATTGTTAATAAATTTTCCTAGAAAATGGTTTGGAATAAAATATCCCACTCTCCTTAAAGACGTTTGCGGAGTGTCTGTAGCTGATATACATAGTGATCCATGTGTTGCACTGTTTGAATCATCAAGAATAGCTGATGGGACTATTAGTAGTTTTAGGAAATGTAATAGGAGGAAATGGCAGCTGAGGCTTCTTATGGAATGTGTTTACAAACACTATGGTACTGAAGGTGTTAAGGCATGTTGTCCTATACTTAGCAATGAATAGAATTAACTACTATGCTTCAAGGTGTTTCGCACCGAACAATATATTAGAACGTGTTGAGGCTATGTTTGAAGAGCTAATAGTACCAAGTAAAGAGGAGCTTAAAAGTTACCCTTTCCGAATACGTGAACTTACAGATGTAGACTATGCTATATCGGAAGCTACTGAAGAGGTTATAAAGTTTATAAAACAAAACATAGTGAGCTTGATAGAGAAACGTCAAGATTTATTGAAGGATCCCTAAATTTGTTCCTTAAGGAAAGGGAGTCCCCTATTGCCGATAAGGTCTATTTTGTGTTTTTATTTGTATGTTTTGTAGTGCTAAGTATGCTAGTTTGTCTGCCATGAATATTGGTAATGGATATTTGTTCATTCCGTCTAGAGGGTTCCAGTAGTCGAGTCTGCATAGTCTAAGGTATTCGTTGACAAGTTCATCGATTGTTTTGTCAGAGTATTCCTTGGTGTACCTCTCAAGTAGGACGGGCTTAACTGTTCCTCCGCTTTTAGCTTCAGATGAAATTATGAGTGCTCTTTCCGCATAAACACCGTACTTAATAATGACCCATATTTTTATCCAAGTTCCAGCTGACGGGTTAACCATGATTTTCTCCTGTTTCCTCTTAGCAAACAATCTTAAATTGTGGCGCTTAATTACCCCGATAACATCTATTTGCTTAAGCCTTATTTTCCTACCTATACTCGAGAAAACCTCTATTATTTCGTTAAACTCCTGTTTCCCTCTAATACCTCCATCCTTATATATTACCAGTCTTTCCATGCTTTCTTCATGCTGTAGCGGTTCCAGAAGTGATAGTAAAATGCTTTCGAAAACATCTTTAGAAAGCTTTTCTCCACGTATTTGCTTAACAATAGCATTTAACATGTATCCGTAGGAATCGTATAGGACAAAAGCTACAGCAACTTCATTTCTGTTTATGGTGCTTCGAGAGATATCATACCCTATGTACAATGATTTACCTAAGTTGTCAGCAGGTTTAGCTAGAGCCCATGTTAGCTTGCTGGGAACTCTATGATTATAGATTTCGCTTTGCAGAAGAAATTCGACATATATTGAGAACACAATGTTTGAAAGCATAGACGTTAATTGCTCTAACTGTTCATCTGATACTTTCTCTTTCTTAATGGTGTTAATATATTCATTGATTTTCTCTTCATTAGTTATTTTAAGATCCGAAATCAACCCTACGATTTCAGCAAATGTTTCCTCCTCTAAAACTCTGGCATGATAGAACTTATTAGAGCAAATTTGCTTAGCTGTTTTAAATAAGTATCGACGGTTTATAACAGGCATTACTAAAGTATTTGTCGGCTTATTTCTCTCGAGAACTTCCTTAAGCCTATTTGAAAACTCTACCTTCTGATTAGCCGGATCTTCATGAACTCTATAGAAGCAGGTTTCCACCTTACCTATTGTTCCCAAGTTATAGCTTTCATATAATAGTTGAATTAGTTTGCTGAAGAGGCCAGCATCTTCCTTATTTACAGTATTAGGGAGTAGTATGGAAAGCTTAGGTACGTTTACAAGTCCATGTAGCGGTTTAGTATTTAGCTTCTGCATTGATAATAAAGGTGAAACATAGCTTTCTTTATCACCATACTTCAATATTATGTCCCTTATTACGTTAACATATTTTTTTATGTTCATATCGTATGGCAGCTTTTCTAAACAGAATTCCGTGAACACTAAAGTTTTTAATTAGTTCTTCCAATACCCCATTAATTCTATCATATCGTGTATGAGGCTCAGGAACGTCTATAGGTAGAAAAATCCTAACTTGCGAAGAAGGATAAAAAGAGGTTTTCTACTTCCCCCACTTTCAGGGCTTACAATTTCGATCTCAACTATCGGTTGTTCATCAGGGTCTAAGCGAATACCCTTTCCCATATAATAATCAAATAAGTTTAGCTTCTTCCCGTTTACATCAATATCTTCACTCACTTTCTTATTAATGAAGCCACAAATTTTTCCATACGCGTATTTATTACCGTAAGGAACCATTACGTTAGTGCCGACAAGCTCCCATATTTCATTGCTACCTAGGCTTTCGCTAACAATTTTATCCCATAATGTAGTACTTGACGGAAACCTTATGTCAACACTTATGTATCCCTTAAATGTAAGTGGATCTATGCCAGCATCGAAAAATACAGTACATCATTACTTTTCGGAGACCAAGCTGTCCTTCTTCCGATAATCTTAGGTCGATAATCTATGTTGTAAAGATGATTTCTAAGAGCAAGTTTGAAGTAAAAATCCAATAACATATACTTCTTTGTATTAACAAGCTCGTTTACTTCGTCGTGGCTTAGTTCTTTTCCCTCTTCAGCCTGTGCTTTCTTAAGTAAAATACTGTTTAACACTTCGTCCAAGATGTTAGGTTCAGAGGAGATTATATTTACTTCTATGTTTTCGTTTTCTCTATTGGTAGCTACGCTTATGAAATACTTTCTAGCATATTTATGTAAACTATAAAGTAATGGATGTACATTGGTATAGTATTCTCTAGCATTCGATATGTAAACACGTTTACCGGCAAGTGTTAGGCCTGAAAGAATATTCGTTAATGGCCTCTTAGACTCTATAGAGTTAAGCTCTAGCCAAGTCATTGCCTAGCCTCTACTTTCATTCATTATACTATAATTATGAAACCATATTTATAGAATGAAGCCTCATTATATAGTATTTAATAGTTTTTAGTGTGAAGTACAGAACTAAAGTAACTCTTGAAAACCATAAAGCCTTTATAAGACTTTTATTCTTCATGACGTTAACATTTTTATGGTATTCCGTATTTTCTTTTTAGTTTTTCTATTGCTTTTGTGGTTAGTGGGTCTGTTATTTTGTATTCTAGGTTTTCTGTTTTCTCTACGAAACCGTATTTTACAAGGTTTCGTAGTAGGTTGTCGAATCTATTGTCGGGTATTGTGCCTGCTATGCCTTCTGCGAAATGTTTTATTGTGCTCCATGTTTTCAACCCTAGGGAAATAGCCCATAGAATTGCTATGTATCTTCTCGGAGAATACCTGATGAGCTCTTCGAGTTCTTTTGCTACGAGCTCTTCTGCTTCTGCTTCAACCTTGCTGACCGCTTCTTTATGCCCTATACCGTAGGTTACTCTGTAGTATCCGTAGAGTGTTAGCCATCCGACAACGCCATCGTATTTGCTCACGGCATCTTCTATTTCGCTCTCTTTAATGTTCATGTCTGCTTCGGTGAATCCTTTCCTTAGGAAGCCTATTGATTGTTCCCTACTGAATTTGTTTAGGAATATCTCTACCCTTGCTCTTCCGAAAAGAGGTGATTCCGGATCTCCGAGTTTCAGAAAGTCTCTTAGAACTCCTATTTCGCTTCCGGTAACGACGAAGGAAACGTTTTCTAGGTTGTCTATTGCCCATGCTAAAATATCTCTCCATGCAGGAATGTTTCTAAGCTTCTGTGCTTCGTCAAGTAGAATGACGACACGTGTTTTCCGTTTCCTAGCCCACCTATCAGCTTCCTCAAGAACAGACGAGAAAAGTCTTTTTCCCCTCTCCCTGCCTCGGAATCTCAACCCAACATAGCCCATAATGTTGAGGGATTCAATATGCTCTAATATTTTATCTATGAAGTTCTTTAGCTTACCTCTGTATTTCTCGTATATTTTAAGCACCTCACCCACGTAGTAGCCTATGGTTGATAGTGTAAGAAGCGATGGAATCTCAGAAAACCTTCTCAAATCAACGGGAACAAATGGAATATTAGCTTCAGTAAGTCCAACATAAACTAAGCTTGTCTTACCGACCCTACGAACACCATGAACAA
>Ga0180301_10001164_pt1 | contig 20646 bp, 30 predicted proteins | sample GuaBasSediGuay16_FD_121797 | JGI IMG/M metagenome (GOLD analysis project Ga0180301, IMG submission 121797) | Subseafloor sediment microbial communities from Guaymas Basin, Gulf of California, Mexico - Guay16, Core 4569-2, 12-15 cm | ecosystem: Environmental > Aquatic > Marine > Hydrothermal...
GATCCGCCAGCCAGCTTCGACACCTATACTGACCCAAACTATAACGGTCCACGGTTAATTTTACCTATGGGAGGCTTTGCTTCTACATGGGCTAGTGAAGAGGAGATAAAATACATAAGGGGGTTATATGCTGGCGAAGTATCTTTCGTGGACTACTGTTTAGGAGAGTTTTTTAAAAGGCTGGAGGAGCTGGGATACTTCGAAGACTCACTTATAATACTTACAGCCGATCACGGGCATCCCTTAGCCGACCACGGCAAATTCCTGAAGGGACCTGATAGAATGTACAGTGAACTGCTTAAAGTACCTTTCATGGTCTACTATCCAGGTTGTAAACATAAGATTGTAGATGCCTTAATACAGTTTCCAGACGTCCTTCCAACAGCACTTGAGCTACTTGGGTTAAAAGGTGATGCCAGGTGCATGCAAGGCCTGAGTTTCGCAAAAGTGCTTACTGGCGAAAGAAACAGGCATAGAGAATACGTGATAATGGGCTACCATGAGAGCGAGGATCGTTGTATACGCGACGAAGAGTGGAGCTACATACATAGGCCGGAAGATCAGCCAGACGAATTATATAATTTACTAGAAGATCCCAGGGAGACACTTAACCTTATAAACGAAAGAAAAGATGTGGCTGTAAGACTGGCTTCAGCGTTTGGAAAGTATTTCTTCAAAACAGGCATTACTTTGATTAAAGGATTGCAAGCTAAATACGAGCTAGATGGCACAGAGGTGTAACCAAACAAAGTGCCACTGTTTTCTCGACAGGATAAACTATAAATCTCTAGGTTAAAAGATTAAAAGAGGGATGCGGCCGTAGTCTAGTCTGGTAGGATACCGGCCTCCCAAGCCGGTGATCCCGGGTTCGAATCCCGGCGGCCGCATCGCGAAACACTATAATAGGTTATGTTTAGTTGAATATCTAAGGTGTTTCGGAAACTTTCGGAACACGAGGTCGCATTCCATTAAAATATTTCTTCTCCCTAGAAAGCCATCAGCCTCACGGCGACTATCGTCTTAAGTGAGGCCACCTAAAGGGTAGTGGTCAATGGGTCGCTCGCTCTGAAATACCTAAAGTCGCCAAAAATACAAAGCGCAGGCAACCACTGTACATAGACAATAAATTTATAAGTTATATCTGGCTACTTTCTATCACTGTGAAAGGAGGTTTCTACCTTGACAAACGGGTCAGAAGGTAAGGTACAGTGTCCGTGTGGCCGAACGATAAATGATGCATCCGACTATAAGTTACTGTATCTTAAGAAAGAACAGTATGAAATAGATATCTTGTGCCCTAATGATACTTGTTTTCTAAGGGAACTAGGTTTCATTAAATTCGCTGTTGAAGATAACAACTTAAAGATACTGAAAGCCAGCTTCTATCCTCCTTTCGTAACGTGGAATGTAGCTAGACTTGGAAAAGAAAAGGCTACACAGATGCTGAAGCAACATCTACGTGACATAATCAACAATCAGATAGACTGGGCTAAAATACGGGAAGGAGCTAAGAAGGTGGCTGAGGAAGAAGCGTCCCGAGCCGCCTCTGAAAGCTAATTTAATGGCTTTTATCAATAAAAGGCTTTTTACATATTTAGATTGATAGAAGGTTTCCTCGGTAACTGAAAAACTTATAAGCATCTACGTCATGGTGTCTAAGACGGGCATAGTAATGTGGAAAGCTACGTCAAGCCAACCACGAAAGATCAGAAAAAAGTATCTTAATGCTCCACTCCACAGACGGCAAAAGGATCTAACGGCCCCGCTTTCCCCAGAACTTCAAAGAGAACATGGAATAAAGCGTCTACCGGTGCGGAAGAACGATACTGTTTTAATAATGCGAGGAAGCTTTAAGGGACACGAAGGAAAAGTTATAAAAGTCGATTTAAAGAAAAGAAGAATATTCGTTGAAGGTGCTACACGCAACAAGGCTGACGGTACCCCTGTACCGGTTCCCATATATCCTTCTAAGGTTATGATAACCAAGTTAGACCTTTCCGATAAACGGCGTTCAGCTATCATTAAGAGAAAAAAGCCTGAAGAGGTGGTTGAATGAGAAAAATAGGTGGCAGTTTAAGACATTTGAGAAGAGAAAGGGCTCCTGGATTTTGGCCAATTCATAAAAAGGAATACGTTTGGACAGTTAAACCAAGTCCGGGCCCCCACCCCCTTGCACGTTGCATACCCTTAGCTATCATAGTGAGAGACATACTGGGATACGCGAAAACAATGAGAGAGGCAAGAAGGATTATAGGGCGAGGAGTTATAAAGGTTGATGGAAGGGTCAGAAGAGACTACAAGTATCCTGTGGGTTTGATGGATGTTCTGGAAATAACCGAGACAGGCGAAATTTTCCGAATTGTGGCGCATCCACATAGGGTTCTATACCCGGTTCCAATTAAGGAAGAGGAGGCTAACTACAAGATATGTCGTATTGAGGGAAAAACCACGGTCAAAGGAGGGCATATACAATTACATCTTCATGATGGACGCAACTACCTGGTGCGGGTAAATAACCCCATGGAACCTGAAGAAGATGTCTACCGGACCTTTGATGCCGTTTTACTGCAAATCCCTCAACAGGAAATAATGCAGGTTATAAGGTTTGAAAAGGGGGTTTTAGCATTAATCTTTGATGGAAGAAATGTAGGTAAAGTCGGGAGGATAGAGGATATCGTCCAAGTGTTTCGTAGGAGAGAATCAATTGTCTCACTTGTAGATGAAAACGGAAACGTTTTCCGTACAATATTGGAGTATATTCTTCCTGTAGGGGTGGATAAACCCTTGATAACTGTTAGAGCATGAGGTGATGTTATGTCAGAGAAACCAGTTCTCGTGATAGATCATCCCATGAGACGTCTCAAGCTAGCGAAAGTCGTTGTGAACATGGCGGTAGGCGAGTCAGGAGAGCGTCTGGCAAATGCTGTTAAACTCTTAGAAGAGCTAACAGGCCAAAAGCCATCCCTCAGACAAGCTAAAAGAACCATAAAGGAATTCGGTATAAGGAAGGGTGAAAACATAGCATGTGTGGTCACGTTAAGAGGTGAAAAAGCCCTAAATTTCTTGAGGAGAGTGCTGGAAACCGTTAAATATACGATAAAGGAGAGCTCAATAGACGATTACGGAAACATCTCTTTCGGTATAAGGGAACATATACTGCTCCCGGGAACGAAATATGACCCTTCAATAGGAATATTTGGGTTCGACGTTAATATCGTTCTAGAAAGACCCGGATTCAGGGTTTCTAGACGTAGGAGAAAAAGAAACAAGATAGGAAAGAACCATAGGAGAATCCCGAGAAGCGAAGCGAAAATGTTTTTAGAAAAGGTTTTAGGAGTAAAAGTTGTTGGTAAAGGAGGGTGAGTAGATGGGTAAAATAAAGCCTCCGAAACAAAGAAAATACGGTAAAGGCGCATATAGATGTCGTCGCTGCGGAACCCATGAGGCTTTAATACGTTCTCATGGAATATATTTATGTAGACGATGTTTCAGAGAAGTAGCGCCACTCCTCGGCTTTAAGAAATACATGTGACCTATCTTTAATATAAACTATTTTAATTAGCTGGTAAAAGCACCTTTTGTCGATTAAGGTATCTCTAGAATATATGGTGGCAGAAAATTTTAATAAAGCTCTTGAATAATGTGAGAGGGTCTATGCAATGGTGTTAATGGATACCCTAGCTAATGCGTTAGCAACGATAATGAATAATGAGATGCGTGGGCACAAGGAGTGTATAATATATCCAGCATCTAAGCTGATAGCTAGTGTTCTAAGGGTTATGCAGAAAGAAGGCTACATAGGGGAGTTTGAATATATTGATGATGGACGTGGAGGAAAACTTAGGGTTCAGCTTCTAGGAAGAATAAATAAGTGTGGAGTGATTAAACCCAGGTATTCTGTGAAAAAAGATGGCTTTGATGAATGGGAGCGAAGGTATCTGCCGTCGAGGGAGATCGGCATACTAGTGGTTTCTACACCTGAAGGAGTATTAAGTCATAAAGAGGCTAAAGCTAAGGGAATAGGCGGGGTCCTGTTAGCATACATTTACTAGGTGATGAAAGATGAACGAAAACATAAAACTCAAACCCAGGTTAACAAGACAGGAAAAAAGGCTATTGAAGGTAAGACGCCTATTAAAGAGCAAGAAACCTTTCTTCACCAGGATAAACTCTTGGTTTCTAAAGCGAATAGATGAAGACGTTTGGCGCCATCCTCGTGGATTAGATAATAAGATAAAACACGAGATAAAAGGGTATCCTGCCAGGGTAAAAATAGGATATAGAGGCCCTAGATCTATAAGGGGCATCCATCCCTCGGGATTCGAAGAGGTTCTGGTTTACTCACCTAAAGACTTGGAAAAAATAGATAAAAGGAGGCAGGCGATTAGAATAGCCTCCACAGTCGGGAGGCGTAAAAGAAGAGAAATAATCGAAAAAGCAAATAATCTTGGGATAAAAATCTTAAACCCTGGTATAGGTGGTGAACTGGAGTGACGCAAGTGGATCAAGTCAGACGTCTAGCAGCCGAAATACTGGGTGTTGGTGTTCATAGGGTTTGGATCGATCCACAACAATTAGAAAGGGTTGCAACTGTTATTTCTAAGGAAGAAGTCAGGAAACTCATTAAGGAGGGAGTGATAAGAAAGAGGCCGGTAAAGGGTATTTCTCGCCATAGAATTAGAATAAGGAAGATGAAGAAGAAAAGGGGCAGGCGAAGAGGTCCAGGAAGTAGAAAGGGGCCACGATACGATGAAAGAGAACTGTGGATTAGTCGCATCAGGGCTATAAGAAAATTTCTAAAGCACCTTAGAGATCGAAAAATAATAGACAAAAGAACGTATAGAAGGTTATACCTGCTGGCCAAGGGAGGAACCTTCAGGAATGTATCTCATCTTAAAACTTATATAAAGGAACATAAGCTTGCGAGGAGGATTTAGTATGGCTAGAAGTGGGAGATACAAGGTTCCATTTAAGCGTAGACGTAAGGGGCTTACAAACTACTATAAGAGGAAGAAACTCGTCCTCTCCGGTAAACCTAGACTTGCAATACGTAAAACAAATAAATATATCATAGTTCAAATTATAGATGCCAGACCTGAAGGTGACAGGATTTTAGTGGCCGGCCATTCCTCGGAACTAGCACATAAATATGGATGGAAAGGCGATCTAAACAATACCCCTGCAGCTTATCTTACTGGATTTTTAGCTGGTTTAAAAGCAATTAAAAACGGAATTTCCGAGGCTATAGCAGATATAGGTCTTCATAGACCAGTTAAAGGATGCCGTGTATTTGCTGCCTTAAAAGGTGCAGTTGATGCCGGATTACAAGTCCCGCATGATAAAAGCATATTCCCTAGTGAGGATAGAATAAAAGGTTTGCATATTGTCAACTATGCAAAAAATCTAAAGGAAATTGATCCATCGGCATTCGAAAGGCAGTTCAGTAAATACATTGAGAGGGGTTTTGATCCGGAGAATATGCCTCAACACTTTGAGGAGACTCTTGAAAAGATAAAGCAGTCCTTTTAAAATAGTGTTTTAAATCATCTTCATTAAAAGATCATTTATTGCTTTGCCACGATACCCTAACTCTCCCTCATTACCGTACTGTTTTTTAATACTGTATTTGAATCCTCCTTTAGGCGGGTGAAGTCGAAACACAGGTTTTATTAAAGGTATTTTCCTTAAATCCACCTTACCTTCTATTATGGCTTCTGCCAGCACCTGAAAGTCTTCGAAACCTATTTTCTTGAGTATTTCCTGTGTTATTTTCCTGTTACCGCGAATCCTCCCCCTCTTTTCCAACATGAAAGCCAGTACATCCCTGTCTATTTCCCCCCATGTAACATAGTCCTTAACTTTTTGTAGCATTCCTCTCATACTGGGGGTGTCGTCCACTATCACGGCATGAAACTTTCTATGCAATCTTAACAATTTTAGGGTGTACTCCACATCCTGGGGTGTGCCGGCTTGCCCCCTGAGTCTAATTACCGCCAGTTTCACGTCTACCACTCCTCCGGATGCTTAAATTTATAAGTATTCTTTAAAGCATTGTAGGTGGCTTTAGCAAAATTTACTGGGGTGCGGGTTGACCCCTTGGTGCGGGTCCAGACATCTTTTATACCTGCCAGCCTTAGGACAGCCTTCGCTACATCGCCGACTACAAGACCCACACCCTTTGGTGCGGGTAGAAGCCATATCTCCACACTTCCACTTCTACCGTAAACCTTGAAGGGAACGCTGTGGGGCTCGGTGCATGAACATTCCCAGCTTCCACAGCCTCTTCTCACAGGCACTATGTTTAGTTTTGCGTCGGCTATAGCTTTTTCGATGGCTTGTCTAACCTGTTTCGCCTTACCCAGACCTAAACCTACAAGTCCATCCTCGTTTCCAACAGCTACGAGAGCTTGAAACTGACTTATTTCACCTGCATCCGTCTGGCGTTGTACTAGATTTATATTTAATACCTCGTGTTTTAGGTCGGGAATGAGGGTGTCAACTACTTCTATCTCCATTAAGGGGAGATTTTGCTCAAATATCTGTTCTATAGATGTTATCTTCCCTTCCTTGACTAGTCTACCTACCTCAGTCCTTGGAATCCACTCCTCGGCGACAGTAGACACTTAAACCCCACCCACATTTCAGCACAATAAATATTGTGTAATAAAAACTTTTCCACTATATAAGGGCATTATACATCAGGAAATTTATACGTCGTCTATGGCTTCTAAACTTCGGCTCGGTAACCTGCTGTTACACGTTTTAGGGATAACAATTTATATAGGTATGTGGGGTTAGAGTTTTTGGTTTCCTGTAGAAGGTGGTATGCAAGATGTCGGTGCGTAGCAAGAAGAAGTCGAGGTACCAACGGGGTAGCAGAACCTGCGGATGGGGTAGAACAGGCCAGCATAGACGTAGCGGATCCCGCGGAGGAAGAGGAAGGGTGGGTTATCACAAGCACAAGTGGACGTGGGTTGTAAAATACGCTCCAGACTGGTTCGGTAAACACGGCTTTACACGTCACCCATCACTGGTACCTAGAGTAAATTCAATAAATGTAGGTGAAATATGTGAACGATTAAATGAATGGCTGAAAGCCGGGATCGCGGAGGAGACTAAGGATGGGAAAATCTTCATAGACGTCACAAAACTCGGGTACAATAAGGTTCTTGGAGAAGGCGAAGTAAATAAGGCTATAATAGTTAAAGCAGTGTATTTTACCAAAAAAGCCGTAGAAAAGATACGGAACTCTGGTGGAGACATTGCACCCGTGAAGGAGGTGTAGTGTACGTGGGGGTACTGGAAAGCTTTGAACCGGTTCTCCGTTTTCTCCCTGAAATCCCGCGTCCGGAGCGTAAGCTCAGCCTAACTGAAAGACTGGTCTGGACAGCGGTGGTCTTGATCCTTTACCTGATTATGTCCCAGGTGCCACTTTACGGTATACCATGGCAGTTGGAGGGACTAGAGTCGCTTCAATTAATTAGGATAATTACAGCCTCTAAGAGAGGTACTTTAATGGAACTTGGTATAGGCCCCTTAGTTACCAGCGGATTAATCTGGCAACTTTTAGTTGGCAGTAGATTGATAGAGCTTGATTTAACTTCCCCTAGGGGACGAGCTCTTTTCACGGGACTTGAAAAACTCTTTGCAATAATATTCATGGTAATAGAAGCACTCGCCTTCATAGTAGGCGGCTATTACGGCCCACTTACAGTTGAACAGGGAACATTGATATTCATCCAGTTGATAATAGCAACATTCCTAGTTTTAATGATGGACGAAATGCTGCAGAAGGGTTGGGGGCTGGGTAGCGGCGTGAGCTTGTTCATAGCAGCCAACGTATCCCAGCAGATATTTTGGCAACTTTTCTCCCCCATAATGGTGGCAGATGAACTTCCTCTAGGAGTTATACCGGCTACTGCAGTTGCCATAAGCCAGGGAATATTTGCAGGCGAATGGAGTAAAATAAATTACATACTATTTAGATCGGGCTTCCCCAGCCTTATAGGTTTTATAACAATGATAGGTTTATTCATCCTCCTACTCTACCTCGAAAACGTTCAGATAGAGATCCCTATAGGGGTTTCAAAGTACGGTGGAATGAGAACAAAGATCCCCCTAAAATTCCTCTATGTCTCTAACATTCCTATAATTCTCGTCTCCGCCCTGCTCGCAGACCTCCACATATTTTCACAGATACTATGGACCCGACTAAGCGGCAACGACGACCTTATCAGCAGCTTATTTACAACTTACATTGCAAATTATAACACCACCGGCCAGAGGTTCGTGCCGGTTAAAGGAACTTTAGTATACTATTTATCACCGCCTTCAGGAATAAAGGGAGTATTTACGGATCCTGTGCAGGCACTGGTATACTCCCTGTTTCTAATAGGGTTTTCTGTACTGTTTTCCATAGTTTGGATAGAGACGTCAGGTATGGATCCTTGGAGCCAAGCAAAACAACTTACAGAAGCTGGACTCTACATACCTGGATTTAGAAGGGCACCACGGGTAATAGCATCTATTCTATCAAAATACATACCCACGTTAGCTATTTTAAGCGGGCTAATAGTGGCGTTAATCGCTGTTATAAGCGATATAGTAGGTGTCTTGGGAACAGGCATAGGTATTCTGTTGCTGGTCGGCATCCTCATTCAATATCAGTCTCTCATAGCTCAGGAAAGAGCGTTAGAAATGTATCCACTACTACGTAGATTGGCCGGAGTCTAATTTCATGTAAAAAGGATTCCATAAAATTAAAGTTTAAAAGTATCCTATACTTTATGAAAATATCTTAATGTACCCGGTGGTGTTGTCATGCCCCGAAGAACCACCTTTAGGGTTCAGGAAAGAAAAAAGGAGGTATATGGTCTTCTACTCGAGAAAGGCGAGCTTCCCACATCAGAGATAGCTCGAATAACCGGGTTAACCCATTCACAAGCCTTTTATATACTTAGGTTGCTTTCTAAGGAAGGAAGAGTAGAGGAGTTGCGAAGAGGTAAAGTAGCTTACTGGAGGGCTATGAAGTAGGAGGTGATAATATGGGCGGTAGACAGAGGACATCTATCTTTTTTGATGTGGAAGAAAAGAAGGAAAGCAAAAAAGAAAAAAGCAGTGGAAAGAGTGGGAAGAAGGTAAAAAGAAAAGGTAGAAGATAGACGAAAGTGTATCCCCCCAGACTTAAACCGAGGCTCACTATCGCAGTACCTACAAGTATTGTTGCTTCTATACCATTACTTAAAAAGACCATTAAACTCTCGTATTTAGCTAGATTCTCCGCTATTTTTCGTGTAGAAAAGATAATAATATTCCTCGATCCCTTTGATGAGCATCCCCTCCGGAACTTCAAGCTAATGAAATTGATATTAGAGTATATATCGGCACCTCCCTACCTGAGAAAATACCTGTTTAAACTGAATCCCTTGTTAAGGTATGTTGGCTTAGCTTCTCCTCTTAAAACCCCTGACCATCAACCAGAAATAGATTTGGAGAAAGAGGAAATAACAGAGATCTATAGAAAGGGAATAGTGGTGGGAAGGAAAGGTAAAGGAGTTTTAGTCGATGTTGGGTTGAAGGAACCAGTTTATTTAAGAGGGAATTATAAGAAAGGTAGTTTAGTGACAATCCGTTTTTCTAGGAAACATGGTGAACTGCGTTTAAAAACTGTTCCGGACGAAGACGTACCAATATATTGGGGTTTTAAGGTATATGGACCCTTGACAGTAAGGAAGTTACTGAGGGAAATTGATAGAGAAGGGTATTTGACTATAGCTACATCTAGAAGGGGTCGGCCCATAACATCCTTGCTTGATAAGCTTTCAGGCGAACTTAAAAAATCAGGAGAAGTCGTAGTGATCTTTGGTGGACCGAGACACGGGCTCCATGATATTTTTAATAAAGAGGGCTTAAATTTAGAGGACGAGGTTGAGTGGATAATAAATTTCGCACCTTTCCAGGGTACAGAGACCATAAGGACTGAGGAGGCAATAGGCATATCCCTAGCGCTTCTAAACATCATTTTACCAGGATCCACGTGATATATTTTATCGAAAATCTTAAATAATATGGCTGGAAAGGTGATGAAGGGCTGGAGGGCGCAATAAGTGGTAGGCGGTACTCGACCAAGAAGAGGGTCAATGGGCTATTACCCAAGGAAGAGAGCAAAGAGTATTGTAGCTAGGGTTAGACGCTGGAAAAGGATCGATGAAGTAAAGCCATTAGGATTTGCAGGATATAAAGTCGGTATGACGCACATAGTCGTACTCGAGGATAATCCTAATAGCCCTTACTTTCAGAAAGAAGTCGTTAAACCAGCTACTATAATCGAGGTCCCCCCACTGGTTGTCTGTGGTATAAGGGCTTACACAAAAACACCCTACGGTCTCAAAACCGTTGGAGAGATCTGGGCTAAAGAAATATTGTTCTGGGCGGAGCGCAGGGAAATAGAAAACAAAATAAAAGAAGCCAGGGGAAAGAGGGAGAGGAGAAAGATATTAGACGAGCTCGGATACAGGATTGTTTTCCTTGATCTAGAACGCGTCTTCACTCTTCCCAAAATCGATAAAAGGGTGCCTGAAGGCGAACGTGAAAAGTTTTTCGAACAGTTGGTCGATGAATTTAAAAAGAAGGCATCAAACTGTGATGAAATACGGTTAATTGTTGCTACTCAACCACGGAAAAGCGGTTTAAGGAAAAAGAAGCCTGAGGTCTTCGAACTTCCAATAGGCGGAGACACGGCCAGTGCATTGGACTATGCCCTAGGAAAACTGGGTAAGGAGGTGCGGGTAGAGGAGGTTTTCAAGGAAGGATCGTACGTTGACGTCGTATCCATAACGAAGGGTAAAGGCTTTGCAGGGGTGGTAAAGCGGTTTGGCGTTAAGATTCTACCTCGATGGCATAAACATAGAAAAGGCCATAGAAGGATAGGATCCGTGGGGCCTACAGGTCCTGCCATAATGTTTACAACCCCTAGGCCGGGACAGCTTGGATTCCAGCAACGTACCGAATACAATAAAAGAATATTAAAGATAGGAAACGATCCTTCCAAGATAAACCCAGGTGGAGGATTCAAGCATTACGGTATCGTTAAAACTACATACATGCTCTTGGAGGGGAGTGTTCCGGGAGCTGTTAAAAGGCTGGTGAAGATACGTTTCACCATAAGACCGAAGGTGACCGCTCGACCCGAGGCTCCTCCCAAAATACTTTATATTGGAACCGGGAGCATGTAAGCTAGCGGAGGTGTAAAATGTGGCTGTTGAGCGGGTCCCATTTCTGAAATTTGAAAACAGGGTGGAGGAGAAAGCGCCTGTATACGATCTGGAGGGTAAAGTGGTTAAGGAAGTAGAGTTACCCACAGTTTTCTTCACAGCCTTCAGGGAAGACCTAATTAGAAAAGTTTTCCTAGCCCTTAGAACTAGTAGGCTACAGCCTAAGGGCGTAGATCCATTAGCTGGTAAAAGAACAACGGCAGAAAGTTGGGGAGTTGGATACGGTATGGCCAGGGTTCCTAGGGTAAAGGGATCGACACGCGTAGCCTTTGTACCCCAAGCAGTAGGGGGGCGTAGGGTCGGTGCACCCACAGTTATGAAGAGGATTAAGGAGAGGGTTAACAGACTAGAGAAGAAACGTGCGTTAGCAGCCGCTATAGCTGCTACGGCTATACGTGAGGTTGTTGTAAAAAGAGGCCACAAGGTCTCTGAGAATATAACCCTCCCTATCATAGTAACCAACGATATCGAAAATGTCTCTAAGACTAGGGACATACGTTCATTTCTAAAGAAGATCTCATTGTGGGACGATGTAGAACGGGCTAGGAAAGGCGTAAGAATACGGTCGGGTAAAGGTAAGATGAGAGGAAGACGCTATAAGATCCCTAAAAGCATCCTATTCGTGGTGGCCAAAAGAAGTGAACTTTATAAAGCGGCAAGAAACCTGGTGGGCGTAGATGTTGTATCCGTCAAAAAATTAAACGTAGAGCACCTGGCTCCAGGCGGACATCCAGGAAGATTAACCATATGGAGTGAAAACGCGATTAAAGCTTTAAAAGAAATATTTGGTGACTAATATGGATCCATATAAAGTAATAGTAAGGCCTATAGTCAGCGAAAAAACTATATCGAAAATAGAGAGAGAAAACGTATTGACTTTTGAAGTTCATTTAAAGGCAACAAAACATCAAATTAAACAGGCTGTTGAAAAAATATTCGGCGTAAAGGTTGAAAAGGTAAATACTTTAATAACACCTAGAGGCTACAAAAAAGCCTACGTAAAACTGCATCCAGACTATAAGGCTACCGATATAGCTTCTAGACTAGGTATTCTATAAAATTGGATAAAGCTTATTTAACCCCGTTTTCCATTGAAACGAGGGATGTTAAGATGGGTAAACGGCTGCTAGTTCAGAGACGTGGAAGAGGGGGGTCGGTCTTCCGCCACCCTGGATGGAAGAAGGTAGGCAAGGTAAGGTATAAAGTATATAACGAGAGGGAGTTCGCCGAGAAAGTGATTAGAGGTAAGGTTGTGGAGCTTCTCCACGACCCCGGACGCGGTACACCTGTAGCTAGAATATTCTTCGAGGACGGTACGGAGATGTTAAATGTGGCTTCGGAGGGTTTAGCTGTAGGAAATATAATATATTACGGTGGAAACGCACCACCCACTTTAGGTAGCATACTTCCCATAGGAAAAATCCCGGAGGGCTCCTATGTTTGTAACGTGGAGCTTAAACCTGGGGATGGAGGCAAGATAGCTAGATCAAGTGGAACATACGCTATAGTCATCACGCATACTGAAGGTAAAACTACAATCCAGTTTCCTTCAGGTAAAACTAAGGTTCTTGACTCGAGATGCAGAGCGACTATAGGAATAGTTGCTGGCGGCGGCAGGACAGAGAAGCCTTTTCTCAAGGCTGGTAAAGTATACCATCTAGCTAGATCCAAATCTTGGAAATACCCTACGGTCCGTGGCAAGGCAATGAACGCATATGCTCATCCACATGGAGGAGGTAGCCATAAAAGTAGGAGAACGGGTTCGACACCCAAGCCTAGGACAGCGCCGCCAGGACAAAAGGTTGGGCATTTTGCTTCAAGAAGAACCGGTAGGAGAAAAGGTTAAGCTCAAAAAATTAAAATAATACTGTTGAAACAGATGTAAGGGATTGGTTTATGAGCCTATCGAGGGAGTTTAGATATAGAGGATACACATTTGAAGAACTATTAAAAATGCCGATAGACGAGTTCATAAAATTGCTTCCGTCGCGTCAGAGACGCAGCCTACTTCGAGGCTTATCCCCAGAACAAAAAAGATTGTTGGAAAAAGTTAGAAAGGCTAGACGGATGCTCGAGAAAACGGGGAAGGTCAAGTTCACGATTAAAACCCATTGCCGTGATATGATAATACTTCCAGAGATGGTAGGGTTGGTAATTCACGTTTACAACGGAAAAGAGTTTGTACCTGTAAAAATAACGCCAGAAATGATAGGCCATTATCTCGGCGAGTTCGCTCCCACCACTGTAATAGTAAGGCATGGTGCACCAGGACTCAAAGCCACCAGGAGCTCCATGTACGTTCCATTAAAGTAAGGTGATTTAAAATGGGCGTATACCATGGAAACGATCTGAGAAAACCTTCAGGAGGGATTAAAGGAAGGCATAGAAAAGTAAAAAGGAAATACGAGCTTGGACGTTATCCGGTTGAGACCAGGCTAAGCCACAAGGAACAGAGGAAAATTGTTAGGGTAAGAGGGGGAGGATACAAAATAAAAGTTGTAAAAGTATCGTACGCCAATGTCAATATTCCGGCCACAGGCGAAACCCAGAAGGTACGTATTCTCAAAGTTTTAAAGAGCCCTGCAAGCCAGGATTATGATAGAAGGGGAATAATAACCAAGGGGACATTACTCCAGACGGAAATAGGCATTGTTAAAGTGGTTTCGAGACCTGGTCAGGATGGCGTAATAAACGCCATTCTCATAGAGAAAAGATAGCGTAGGAAATGAGGAGAAGGGATTTCTATATTATATGGCCAGTCTACTTTGATAGGAAAAAGACTAGGAGGGAGGGAAGAAAACTTCCTTTAAGGCTAACAGTGGAGACGCCTACTATTCAAGAGATTTTTCAGGCAGCTAAAAAACTTGGTTTAAATCCGGTGATAGAGGAGGATAAGGCCCATCCATCTGCATGGTTTGAGTATAAGGGTAGGCTTCTTATTAGAAAGGTTGAGTGGAAAGGTAATAAAAATAGTCTATTAAAAGAGCTAGCTAAAATTCTCCGCGAGATGAGGAAACACTAGTTTCCTTTTAATATCTTCTTCACCTTCTCTCTTAGAAGTTTATTTACCAATCCTCCATCAGCCTTTCCACGCAGAGTTCTCATAGCGATGCCCATTAATGGGCCTAGGGCACCCTCCTTCCTTGCCCGAATGACATCGATTTTATCTTTGACTATCTTATCTATGATTCTTTCAACTTCCTCTAGGGGGAGGGCGCGTAAAGAAAGTTCATTTACTGCGTCAATTACCCTTTTTCCAGGGTTGAGTGCAACGTAGCGTAGGATCTCTGGTATCGACTCCTTTACTATAGTGCCGGAGTCGAGGAGGCTGAATAATTCTTCGAATGTTTCGTCTTCCAGTTCATCGACGGGCACGTTTTCTCTTCTAAGGCTTTTAAGAGTGTTTTCGAGGGTGGAGGCTACTAAGGTAGGAGACACGTGGGGATATTTTTCTACAAGTTTTTCGAAGAGGTCAAGACGGTAAGAAGAGATCATTTTTTCCGCAAGGTCACGGCTTAAACCGTATTTTTTAATAAATTTACTTAGTTTACTCGATAGGGGTTCGGGAAGAAGTTTCTTAACATTTTCTAGATACTCTGGAGTTATTCGCTTAGGCCTTATATCTGTTTCCGGATACATTCGTGCGGCACCAGGTCTAGGCCTAGAGAAGTGCGTTGTTCCATCAGGATTGGGGCCGCGAGTTTCCTCTGGAACCCCCCTCAAGGCCTCTATACACCGTTCTACTACCGCATTAATCGCATTTAGAGCCTTTTCCTCGGCATCGGCTACTATAACAAAACCATCCTGCGGACCTAGATTAAGTATTTTTGAGACAGCTTCTACCTCTTTTTCGCTTATACCATAGTTTGGTAGTTCATCGCTGTGAAGTATTCCGCCCACACCACTCCAGTATTTCGCTCTATCAGCTAGCTCGGTACCGAATCTCCTACCAGGCTGGATCTCTCGACCCAGGATACCTTTAAAGCCAGGTAATTTTATGGCTATAACTTTTCCTCCTTTCTTCAGTGTCCGTCGAATAATTTTACTTTTTGTGTTTCTAAACACTTCTGTTACATCTAGAGGTGTTTGTTTAAGATCATCTTCGCTTATTTTCCTCTTATGAAGAATTTCCTTTATCTCGAGTAGTGCAAGTTGTCTCTGAACCTCATAGGCCACTACTTTCCTTATTAGACCTAACTTCTGTACACCTTTTACCTCTATTTTAGCTCCATTTTTAATTGAAATATTGATGTCTTGTCTAATGGTTCCTATGCCTCTTTTCACCCTTCCGGTAAGTCTAAGTATCTGCCCTATTCTTAGGGCCGTTTTCTCGGCTTCTTCAGGGGAACTTATTGTAGGGGCTGTAGCTATCTCTATTAACGGTATGCCTAGTCTATCCAGCCTATAGACAACAGTTTTATCCGATTCCACTATTTTTCTTGCAGCATCCTCCTCTAAACATATAGTTTGAATAGGTATCTTTTTCCCATCTATCTCCACCCATCCGCCTAACGCTATGAGAGCGGTTCGCTGAAACCCTGTCGTATTGGATCCGTCGATAACGGTCTTCCTCATTACCTGTACTTCATCAACTGGATGGGAGTTTAACATTAGGGCCACGATTAAAGCCGTTGTAAGGGCTTCTCTATTAAGGTCATGCGGTGGCTCCTCATCCGCCTCCACGAGACACGATGCTTCATCGAGGTGGTGGTACTCATATACTCTTTTCCTTTTAAACTCGAAAAGGGCAGCTGGGTCCACCTCGCCTAGCTCGCTTGCTACAGGCCTCAGTTTTCGCTTGAATACATAGTCTTCCTTTTCTTCCGGTGGAAGGATAATTGTAGGGCAGGAGCAAAACAGCTTGTGTTTGGTGTCGAGCATTTGATGGAATTCTAGACCGACTTTAAGCCCGATTTCTTCGTAATCGATCTTTTTTTTCAATGCATCTCACCGGTATTTAATTTCTTCATATAGTTTAATTGAGTTAGTTAGGTTGATGGTTTCGTTTTCATCGTATAAGATTACCGTATCCTCCATTTGCGCCACTAATCCTCCGCCCTGCTCGATTAATATCGGGTAACTATCTATAAGTTTGTGTCTCGAAAGTTCATATAAAGTGTTTTCTATATCTTCTTTTGGAATAAACTCCAGCAACCATCTTTTCGCAAAAGGTAATCCACGGTACCTGGTCCAAAGTTTTTCTACAAGAGCGTTTAGATCACTGCGTTTACGTATCCTTTTAACGCTTCTAAGCCTAAATATTGTTACAGTAACTCCCTCCTCTACAACCCCGGCTCCATTGGTTGTAAACGGCTCTATAGCGAAAACTTCACCCTTCTTTACTGTTCCCCAGCCGGCTCTAATGTTTGGAATACTTTTACCTGCATGAAGAGTATATCTATCTATCTTGTGTCCACTTAAGTTTCTTATAGGCTTTAAGCCGAAGGCCTTAATAGTCTTCTCTATTGTTGCACCTATAAACGATAGGGATTCGCCTGGTTTAGTAACGTTTATCGCTGCTAAAAGAGCTCTGTAGGCTGCTTCCACCAGATCGTCTTGTAAGGAATCTAGGGGTATGGAAATAGCGGTGTCAGCTATGTAGCCGTCCACCTGGACACCTACATCCACTTTAACTATCCCCTTTTTTGGTATTAACAGGTCATCATCGATGGTGGCTGTGTAGTGGGCGGCTACTTGATTTATTGAAACATTGACAGGGAAAGCCGGTTTACCACCATTATTTAGGATAAATTCCTCTATACGTTGACATAAATCTAATACAGGCTCCTCAGGCTCCACAAGGTCTAAGGCTAGTTTCAGTGCACGATGCGCTATCTCGCCGGCACGTTTATAGTATTTCAGCTCCATTTCTTCAGCCCTCCCCTTTGAGCTGGTCATTTACCTGAATACTCTCGGGTAGTTCTCTATGTTTTATTAAGCAAGTAATACTTAAAATGTTGGGAGGCAAATAGCCTAGAGGATTTAAATGAAAGCAAAAAAGGTTTTGGAAAAAATAATGGATTTTCTAGATGAAAAAGATAAGGTAAGGGAACAGCTTGTGCGTCAAACAAGGGATGTTATTAGAGGATCAAAAAATGCAATAAAAGAGATGTATGTGCGTAATTTCCCTAAGGCGGAAGAATACCTTCAGGAAACTAGAAGAAATTACCTAGCGATAGTAAATCTTGCGAAGAAATTCCCAGACCTCTATTATGGAGGAATTGTTTCAAATGCTGCCATGGAGTACGTCGAAGCCGAGATAGTGTATTCCCTACTCACACGTGGCGACGATATACCTGCTCCAGAGGACCTCTCCGCAACGCCGATAGTTTTCCTTCTCGGTCTCGCAGACGCCCTTTCCGAGCTACGGCGATTCATACTAGAAGATTTAAGGAAAGGTGAACTAGATGAAGCAGAAAACTTGCTTCATCTCATGGAGTCCCTCTACCTTGAGCTCTCTTCCTTACAGTATCCGGAGGGTCTTATACCGGGATTTAGAAGAAAATGTGATATGCTACGGCGGCTTATAGATGAAACTAAAAGCGATATACTTTTTGTTAAATATCGTTTAAAGTAATGTTAGCGGTGTGGAGGGTGGCGCCTGGAAGCAAAGGGGACGTGAGGATTTCTCCTTTCTTCTCTATACAGGCGGCTAGACGGGTGCAAAAACACTTGTCTTCTAAAATAATTAAAAGGGACGTTTTACCTCCATTCATAAGGACTATTGCTGGGGTGGATTTAGCCTATAAGGAGTCGTTGGCGATAGGGGTTGCTGTTCTACTCGAATACCAGGGGCTAAACATTATCGGTAAAAGTGTTTCGGTAACGAAAATCACGTTCCCCTATGTCCCTACATTACTTTCATTTAGGGAATTAAAGCCCGCTTACCTGGCGTTAACCCATCTACCCAGCGAGCCAGATATAGTCATGGTTGACGCCCACGGCTACTCCCATCCATTTAGACTTGGTTTTGCAAGTCATCTAGGAGTGGTGATGCAAAAGCCTACCATCGGAGTTGCAAAGAAGATCCTGTGCGGCACTATAGGGGAGTGGCGGGATGACTGGGCTCCAATACTTGATAAAGGCGAGATAATAGGTGCTGCGGTAGTTACAAGACATGGAGCTAAACCGGTCTACGTGAGTATAGGAAACATGATTTCCCTTGAAACTGCTATTAAAATAACTATGCATACTGCTAAGGGGTATCGTATACCAGAGCCTACCCGTCTTGCTCATCTTGAGTGTAAACGGATTGTCCGCGAGCTTTAGGATCACTTTTTATATGGGCTATTATACTGGAGGATCTAAATAGCTCGCCTTTAAGAACCTCGTTTAATACAACCACCTTAATGTTTTTTCCTAGGGTCTCCTTCTCTAGGGTTTCTCTAATGCTTCTCCCTATTTTTTCCTGATCGGGGCCGAGGAGAATTATATCTGGTTTAATTTCTTTTATCACTTTTATTGGATTGAATCCAGGTTCTCCTAAAACCACCTTATATACGTATTTTATGGATTCTAGGAGCTGTTTCCTGTAACGTTCAGGGAAAACGGGTTTTCTACCCTTAAACCGTAAAACTGTAGTGTCTCTCGCAACTACTACAATAACTCTTCCCATATCCCAAGCTTTTTTAAGGAAGAATAGGTGGCCTGGATGTATAATATCGAATACTCCCCCCACCAGTACAGTTTTGCGTAGAGGCTGTTTCGGCCACTTGAAGTCCACTAGGCCTTGGAATCTAAGGGAATCTAAAAGCCCCTCTGCGTAGGCTACACACGCAAGGCTTGTAAATACATCCCCTTTTTCAAGATAATATCGGGCGTCGTTTACATACGCGTTCGCCAGATCAATTACTTCTTTCACTTTGCTCGGTAACTCTAATCCCCCGACTCTGGAAATAATCTCTTCTACCCCTTTAATGTACCCCTCAACTTTATCGCGGTCGCCCTCCTTGTCCACTCTTTCACCACCTTTTTAGGAGCTCTACAAATATATATTAACGCCTCTTCTTCCATAGGATGGAGTATACCGGGAATTATTAAAGTATGGGGTGGAGGGCCGAAATCGTATATCTGAAGATCCTTGAAGGATCCAGCATATGTTATACTTTTCTCGGATCCCAGCCTACTCAACCCCACAGCTAAGCAACCTTCGTCTAAAACACCCTCCCCCTCCTCCCTCTCCATCTCCAAGAGTAGACTTAACCCGTCTCGAATCGTCATAGAAGCCCCTCTTTCAGCCTTAAAATCCAAGAAAAATAGGGTATGGAGTCCTCGCATTAAGTTCTCCAACAAGACTCTGTAGGGGTATGTAGGTCGATAATCTTTCTCTGGAAAAACTATCGTAGCGCTCTTACCGAATTTATATGCCTGCAGTCCACTTTCACTTATAGCTGCAGATAAAATAGAAGATGCATGGATCACACTCGTCTTTATGCCCCTCTTAGCTGCCTCAACACGTATAGATATATGGGTGGTTGCTATGAAGGGGTCACCAATTACAGCTATAGCCACCCTTCTCTCTTCCGCCTTCCTCAAAATCTCCTCCACATGTTCCTCGAGGAAATCTCTGCCAACTACCGCCAGTTTTCCCGGTTTAATAAGTCTCCTTATTTCATCTAGACCTCCTTCTGCCAGGATACTGGTATACGAGTCCAGATACACTATGTCGCAACTGTTTAAGACACTGAGGGCCCTTAAGGATATATCTTTAGCCGACAGTCCAAGCCCAACAAAATAAAGCAACACTCCCACCCTTCCAACACATAACAACACCATATAGCCTAAAATATACAGTTGGACACGGGCCCGGCGGGATTTGAACCCGCGACCCCCGGGTTAAGAGCTTCACCCGCCAGCCGGGCGTCCGGTGCTCTACCAGGCTAAGCTACGGGCCCTCAAGTTACTATAACATTAACCTCTTCATTTTAAATTTTCCGATATATATTTTGTTAAATTTTCATTATTGCTAAGAGGTACCTATTCTCAAGCGGAAGAATGGTTTAAATTTATAACTACAGATAAAGATAATGAACTTAGGATGGATATAAATCATTATATACTTATTCATGTGATTGATTGCACATTTGTAACAGATCCACAGAAATATGACGAGTTAATTAAGGTTACGAGGAAAGATATGGGACTAGAGATGATTTTTGCAACTAATCTCAAAGATCAGGCCGATAGATAAGATTAAGGAATTTCTTTTTTCATTAAATTGATGAAACTAGCTTCGAAATCTCATTTTATCGAAAAATAAAAGAGGTAGTGAGCCTTGAAACCAGGAGCTTGTTGCTGACGGGTAATATTTTAATAATATTCATGGATACATTTTGAGTGGAGTGTAGTGGGTTAGAATGTACCAGTTGGCTAC
>Ga0180301_10001165_pt1 | contig 20639 bp, 21 predicted proteins | sample GuaBasSediGuay16_FD_121797 | JGI IMG/M metagenome (GOLD analysis project Ga0180301, IMG submission 121797) | Subseafloor sediment microbial communities from Guaymas Basin, Gulf of California, Mexico - Guay16, Core 4569-2, 12-15 cm | ecosystem: Environmental > Aquatic > Marine > Hydrothermal...
AGAAGTATTGGTGCAATTTTTCATCTGTGTAGTTGTTTTTATCCTCTGCAAGAGTCTGTAAGTCGAGGTTCCTTGCAATTTTTTCAGGCAGAATGCCCTTAAAGAAATCCACTGCATTCTGTTTGTAGGAGAGAAACTCTCGGGCGAATGTATCGTGCGGATTATTCTTTCCCATACCCTGTATAACAGGAAAAAGGGAGCTGCTGCTTCAAATAGACGAGATAATTGTACATCAAATCGGCAGCAAGTCTATCTTTTTTGAAAATGACATTTTAACTATGAATTAAAGTTTGAACATTCACTAATTTTTTTATTATCAGATAGGTAGACTATCGTAAAGTACCTCGGTAATCTTAACTGTTGGCGGTTAGTTCAAATACACCATGTCTTTTGGGTACTCATATTTATGCAGTTGTCCTGTCCGAGTCTCTATCATGAAGGAGTTAGAGTTAGGGAAGGAGAGGCAGGGGATGCATATAAAACGGAGGGAGTCAACATTGCTCTATCAGGTTCTGCATTGCGGGCGGCACCAACTTTTATTACCTAGCCCTCCTTAACGGAGGCTGTAAGAACAAGGCTACTGTTAGTAAAAGCAAAAGCTTATGCCTCTAGGAGCGTCCCTTGATAAATTGGCAGCATTGGGAAGGGACGCTACTTATTAAACTTCTCCGAATCCGGAGTAGAATGCAAGCAAACAAACTTTCATGAAAATCTTTAAGGGTTTTGTTTATACGGTTAACCGGATACCGTTCTTTATTTATTCGTAACCACCGGTCTTCTCCATAGAACCCCTGAGCCGAATCAACTTTTCCTCAGGTAGACCGGTAATATCAATTATAAGATTTAGGTCAAATCCTTTCTCAAGCATCTTTTTCGCAGTATTTTCCTTTTCTTCTTCCTTAGCCTTTTCCTTTACTTCTTTCTCTACTCTTTCCTTTATTTCTTGCTCTACCTTTTCTTTTATTTTTTTCTCCACCCTTTCTTTTACCTCTTGCTCTACCTTTTCTTTTATTTCTTGCTCTACCCTTTCCTTTATTTCTTTCCCTACCTTTTCCTCGAGCCTCACCAGGGCTCTTTCCTCAGCCATCCTCTCCCAGCTCGTTTTATAGGGCATGATCTTTCCTCCTGTAATCTCCGGTAACTCATCCTCAAGCTGCTTCTCCAACTCCCGCGGTAATCGAAGCAGCCAGTCTATAAACTTAAGCAAAGCCCCAATGCGTCTCTTATCATAGTCCCTTTCAAGCAGCGCTTTAATAAGCTGTCTCTTGGCTCCATAAAGGCTCTTGGAATCCCCTCTAATCTCAATATAGCGTAAAAACGCCTCCACTACAAGGGCAAAGGGATTAACATCCCTCTTAAGTTTATCCCTCTCCTTCCTGTAATCGATAAGCTTAACAATGGGATACTCCATCTCAACACGAAACCCCCATCGCTTTCTGTAGTAGCGATCAGGCCTGTACCTCGGGTCTGTATCGGTCAGAATGACTGCTGTAACCACTTCCCTCTTATACCGATCGAAAATACGGTAATTGTAGATAAAAAGTCTCTCTGCTAAATTATGCTCTCCGTATCCCTGTACCTCGATATGTATAAGCAGCCACCTCTCCTCCCCCGATTTAAGATAGACCTTAACCAGCTTATCAGCATACCGTTTTCCCACTTCGCTCCTTCTCATTATCTTCTGAAGTTCTTTATCCAGGAAGGTATAGTCTCTTGAAAAATCGATGTCCCTGTGTATCCTGGGGAAGAAAAAGGCCAGAAAGTCCTCGAGAAGCTCTTCTATTATCTCTTTCCAGGCAGAATCCTGGTGGTGTTGCTCGGCATTGTGATCCATATCTACCCCTTATAACAGGGTAATTAGAGCAGTTGATTCAAATTGTGGATAATTTTTTTATGGTGTAGTTTATACCAGAGTTGACTCCTGTAAATAAGAGAGAATTAAGATCACCTTGATATCATTAACGGAGGCTGCGTAAATCTGATTCCACTTGGGTATCTTTGCCATGTTAGATTACTGGGAGTGCTGCTTTAATGTAGGATTATGTAAACCATCCTTACCTTGTAAGAGTGGCGTTTTAACCTTCCGGAGTGTCCCTTGATAAATTAGGAGTGTCAAATTAAAGGAATTATTTATCTCCCGAGGCATTCCTCTTCGTGAAGTACACAAAAGCATAGAAATTTATGAATGATAAAAATGAAAAAGAAGCAGAGATTGACCTACTGTTAGTCAATAAAGAATACTCCCTTGCTGTTGAAACAAAAACTACTTTAACTGTAGAAGATATTAAAAACTATATTCAACGTCTCGATAAATTGCAAAAATATCCAATAAGGACGATTTTAAATACTAAATTAATAGGTGCTGTTGCCGGAATTAATATTGAAAGTGATGCAGGTAAATACGCTTACAGTCAGGGATTGTTTGTTCTGAAACAAAAAGGTGAAATCGTTGAGATAGCCAATGATGATAAATTTAAACCAAGAGAGTGGGAAATAAAATAGCCATAATAGTGGCATTTTCGGCATCGGCACATCGAAATCGTTTAATAATCCTTTTAATTGAACTGCTGTATGTAGCTGAACATGCCGCAGCAGGGTTTAAGAAAAATTTTACAGGGGTTTGGGTTTTACCTCTTGTCTTTTAGGATTATTTTACGTATCTTATATAAGTATATTAGAATATACTTATATTTCTTATGAAAAAGGCAATACAACATCGGGAAGGGACGGAAGAACAGGCTGAACTCTTCAGTGCTTTGGCCGACCCCACGCGCCTTAAGCTTCTAAAGCTCCTCAAGTGCCAGCATCCTTCAGAAGCTCTCTGTGTCAACGCTCTGGCAACCCTTCTTGGAGTGAGCCAGTCGGCCGTTTCACAACACTTGCGGGTGTTGAGGGCAACAGGATTGGTTAAAGGTGAGAGACGGGGTTATCATGTTCACTACTTCATCAATAGAGATATGCTGGAAGAGTACCGTAATCTGGTACTGGAAATTCTGAGTACAGAAAATCCCGGTAACGAGTCCTCTTGCCGGGAAAACTGTTATTAAGAGGAGGAAATACAATGTGTTGTCACTCTGACTACTGCCATGAGCAACACTTTCATCATGCGCCACACCACAGTTGGCATCACAATTGGGGATGTTGCTATAGCCCCTGGTATGCACCACCACGCTTCTCCACGAAGGAGAAAATGGTTAAAGACCTTGAGAGCTGTCTGAAACATTTAAGGGAAGAGGCAAAGGTAGTAGAGGAACGTATTGCTGAGCTCAAGAAAAAGGGATAGGAATGCAGGATGCACTTTCGGTTGATGGAGCAGTGATTGAGGCACACCATCTGACCAAGCGCTACAACGGTCTTCTTGCTGCCGGGGATTTAAGCTTTGTGGTCAGAAAGGGCGAGTTTTTCGGGTTCCTCGGCCCCAACGGAGCAGGAAAAACCACTACAGTGCGTATGCTCACTGGTATTATCCAACCGGACAATGGTAGTGCACTGCTTATGGGTTGCCCCGCCGGCAGCATAAGAGCAAAGCAGATTTCTGGTATTGTGCCCGAGATGGCTGCCTACATCGATCTATCCGGCTTGAGAAACCTCATGCTGATGGCAGAGCTCTACGGAGTACCGAGAAGAGAAGCAACAACGAGAGCTGCTAATTTGCTTGAAGCTCTGGGGCTGATTAATAGAAAGGACAGCCTGGTAAAGGAATACTCCAGGGGAATGAAGCAGCGTCTTATCCTGAGCATAGCACTTATTAGTGAACCTGAGATACTTTTTTTAGATGAACCAACCTCCGGGCTCGATGTGCAGAGCGCCCGCATCATTAAGGAATTGTGCTTAAACTCAACGAAAATGGTAAAACTATTTTTCTAACTACGCATGATATGAATGAAGCCAATCAACTCTGCAACCGCATCGCCATTATAAATAAAGGTAGACTGGTTGCCATCGATGCCCCGGAGAAACTTAAAGCAGCTACCAACAGCCTCCATTCGGTGGAGGTTAGTTTCCACAGCACTGTGTCTTCGGAGATGCTTGAGGAAATACCCGGGATAAACTCCGTAAAGAAGCTGGGAGATAAGCACCGTCTCTATACTGAATGACCTGCCCCTCTGGGCAAGGGCTGTTGCCTTTATATCCCCCCTCACATACTTCACCGACCTGGCTCGTCATTCACTGCAGGCAAGTGGCCATCTACATGCAGGCATTGACTTAGCCGCCCTGTTTGCCTTCAGTATATTCTTTCTGGTTTTAGCCATGAAGCTGCATCAGAGAACAATGCCGGAAAGGATATAACACCACAGCCCTAGATTCCACGGTTGCTTTGAGAGTACCGGGGTGAGTCGGCTGATACCGACGCATTAAGTCTGATAGACGCCTTGACCTTGACACATACAGGCTCCAAACCTATATTAAACAGACTATGAAAAAACGACTTATTACATCTGCATTACCCTATGTTAACAATATTCCCCATCTCGGAAACCTGATTCAGGTGCTTTCTGCGGATGTTTTTGCCCGTTTTAGCAGGCTTAAGGGCTACGAGACTCTCTACATTTGTGGAACGGACGAATACGGCACTGCAACCGAAACAAAGGCTCTGGAGGAGGGGATAACTCCAAAGGAGCTTTGCGATCGCTACTACAAAATACATACAGATATTTATAAATGGTTTAATATATCTTTCGACCGGTGGGGGCGAACTTCCACTCCAAAGCATACAGAGATAACCCAGCACATTTTCCTCAAGCTTGATGAGAATGGTTATATAAACGAGAAAACGATAGAACAGCTTTACTGCAAAAAGTGTGATAGATTTCTGGCAGACAGGTATGTGCATGGTACCTGTCCTTCGTGCGGATACGATTCCGCCAGGGGTGATCAGTGCGAAAGCTGTGGTAAATTGCTCGATCCTACAGAACTTATAGAACCGAAGTGTGGGATTTGCGGCGAAACTCCCCGGCTAAAAGAGACCAAACATCTTTACCTCAACCTTCCTGCCATCTTACCCAAATTAAAAGCCTGGATGAAGGAGGCTTCTGTTAAGGGTTTCTGGGCGAGGAACGCCATCCAGATGACCGAGAGCTGGATTCGTGATGGGCTTAAAGAGCGGTGTATCACCAGAGATCTGAAATGGGGTATTCCTGTACCGAAAGATGGATACAGGGATAAGGTTTTCTATGTGTGGTTCGATGCGTGTATCGGATATATAAGTATTACTGCCAATCATACCGACAGGTGGGAAGAATGGTGGAAAAATCCCGAAGAGGTTGAGCTTTTTCAGTTTATCGGTAAGGATAATATCCCCTTTCATACCGTAATTTTCCCATCATCCCTTTTGGGAACGGGGGAGAACTGGACCACCTTACATCACATGTCTTCAACCGAGTACCTGAATTACGAAAGCGGAAAGTTTTCAAAGAGCAAGGGAGTAGGTGTTTTCGGTAACGATGCGAAAGAGACGGGCATACCGGCGGATGCTTGGAGATTTTATATCTTCTATAACAGACCCGAGAAATCCGATGTCACTTTTATATGGAATGATTTCCGTGAGAAGGTAAACGGCGAGCTCATAGGGAATCTCTCCAATTTTGTTAACCGCACCTTGAGTTTTATCCATAAGTTTTTTAACGGCGTAGTACCAGAAGGGAAGAAGAATGAGGAGCTCTGGCGGGATGTGGAGAGGTACGAAAACCGAATCACCGAACATCTGGAGCGGGCGGAAATAAGGGATGCCTTAAGAGACGTATTTGCCCTTTCTTCGCTGGGAAACAAGACTTTCCAGGACGGAGAGCCGTGGAAGACGGTTCAGACCAACCCGAAGAAGGCGCGAAAATTGATATACAATCTGGTATATCTGGTAAGAGATTTGGCAATTCTTGCAGAACCCTTCATCCCGGAAACATCCGGAAGAATCGCCGGTTTTTTAAATATTCACGATTTTACCTGGGAAGATCTTCGTACATTCGGAAACCTCCACAAAATAGAGACGCCTGCACTTCTCTTCGAATTACTGGAGGAAGATCTTATCAATGAGCTCAGGGAGAGGTTTTCCGGTTCTCAGAAAGAGAGAGAGGAAAGCCGGATAGAGTGGGAGTTTGTAAAAACCGTCGACCTGGTTGCAGCAAAAATTACAGAAGTAAAGAAGCACCCTAAGGCCGATAAGCTCTATATAGAGATGATCGATACAGGCTGTGAGAAGCGGCAGATCGTTTCGGGTCTTGTTCCCTATTACAGTGAAGAGGAGCTTGCCGGACGTAATATTATTCTGGTTAGAAACCTTAAACCCGCACGATTGAGAGGCGAGGAGAGTCGGGGCATGTTACTGGCGGCTGAGCAGGGAGACAAGGTGGAAGTGCTTTTCGCAGATCATGCAAAGCCAGGCGATAAGGTGTGTCCCGAAGGTTACGAAGATAAGTCCGTAACCCCTCCTGGTGAAATAGATATTGAGAAGTTTTTCCAGATTCCCATGATGGTAAAGGATAACGTTGTTTTTGTAGGAGAGAGAGCACTTGTCTGCGCAGGAGAAAGAATAACCACCGAAAAAATTGCAAATGGAAAAGTCGGCTGATGAATGGGAACCTCCTACTATAAACTTTACATCGAAAAAGCAACGCTTAAAGAACTCGATAACCATGAAACTCTCTTTCAGAGCGGGTTCTGGGGAAAATTAAAGGAATCCTACGGACAAACCCCCCTCCCTTTTCTTTGCAGATTAGAGACAGAGAGTAAAGAGAGTGGAACAATCCCCCTGCTTGTTATGCTTCGTAGAATTGCGCCGGGCTTTTCACTGGCCTATGTGCCTCATGGCCCTGTGCTGTCCGGGATCCGCTTGAAGGGAACATTTTCCGAGATTAACAGTGTGTACGGATTCCGTGTAATAGAATCAAATAACGGCTTCCCGGAAAAGCTTTTAGAAAGCTTAGCCGGAGAGATTGCCCATTTAATGCCGGGTGGAACAATCTTCATCCGCTTCGATGTTCCCTGGGGTATAATCGGTGCGGGAAAAGAAGCTCCTGCCCTGGGAGTACCCTTCAGGAAGGCACCCATGGATATTCAACCTCCATCCACGGTACTGGTAGATCTGACCGTTACGGAAGAAGAGATACTTGCAAGGATGAAATCAAAAACACGATACAACATTCGTCTCGCCTTTCGTAAAGGGGTAAATGTAACCGAAGAGGGAGCAGGCGGGATAGAAACCTGGTATCGGCTCTACAGGGAAACTGCACAGAGAGACAGGATTGTGATTCATTCCAGGGAATACTACAAAAGGCTGTTTAAGCTGGCCGACGAGTACGGAGAAGGAGCGCCCGTTCTTAAACTCCTCATCGCAAGGGTAGAGGATGAGCCCGTTGCAGGAATTGTTCTTTCAATAAAAGGGCGGGTGGCCACTTATCTATACGGAGCCTCCTCTGAGAAGAGGCGTAATTTTATGCCAGCTTATGCTCTCCAGTGGGAGGCAATGAAGATTGCGAAGGCAAGAGGCTGTAAAGTGTACGATCTTTTCGGAATCCCTCCAAAAGCCGATCCTTCCCACTCCATGCACGGGTTATACAGATTCAAAACCGGATTCGGTGGTTCTGTTTTCCACCGTCCAGGTTGCTGGGATTTCCCGCTCAAGAAGACTCTTTATCCTCTCTATTGTGCTGCGGAAGGATTACGACGCTACTACTACAGGGATTTTCGTAAGAGAAACACAGGAAGTTAATGTGCCACACATGGGTATTTGCCTCCGAGGAAAAATAATGCTTTACGACGGACACCGGGATGAATTTCTATTAAACAGGCGTTTTCATTTTTCTGCTCCCAGATTCTCCTTTAAGACTGCTTCGGCTTCGTTAAGCATCTCATTAACGCTGTCTATATAAGAGCTAAGCACCTGAGTCTGATTTCTGGTTTTTTCGATTGCTGCGTTTAAAAGATTTACAGTATCGGTGTTGCGCTGTATCTTATTCTGGTTAATTTCTATCTTTTTTACATTTTCCTGTCTCTGTTTTTCAGCTTTCTCTATTTGGGCGATCAGCTCTTTCTGTCTTGCTTCCAGTTTTGCCTTAAGATCTTTGTTGCGTTGAATCGTCTCATTAGCCTTTTGCCTTGTCTGTTCATCTACGATATCGTTATATATGGCGAATAGTTCTGCACTCTTCTTTTTTACCCTGTCCAGGATAAACTCGATGGTATTGAGGCTCTTCTGCCACTCTTCTATATTGTCTTCTATTGTTTTATTTTCTTCCAGGTACCGGTTTATTTCCTGCTGTAATTGCTCATTTTCCTGTTTGAGCTTCTCTACCTGGCTTGTTGCAGTCGGTATATCTACATAGGGGATCTTCTCCTGTGCAAAACCAACCACAACGGCTGTTATTAAGAATAAAAAGAAAGGGAAAATGACTTTTTTAGGCATAAACTGCTCCTTTTATGATAGTTTTTATTTTGATTATATATAATTACAATAAAAAGGCCAATACCGGTTTTGATGAAAAATTCGTTCTTTCCAAATCATTGAGTTTTATACTCTGTGTTACCATGAAATCCGGCGATAACTGTGGAACTTAAGTCAATCCAATTACTGCTTCTTTAAACTTCTCTCCCCTGTCAAACTCATTTAAAAACATCTCGAAAGAAGCGCAACCCGGCGAGAGAATAACAACATCACCTTTTTTAGCCTTTTTGAAGGCAAATATGACGGCTTCTTCAATGGAAGAAAAGGGGCCACTGTAATTCCTATCAATGCTTTCAAGAAGTAAAATGATTTTTTCTGTGCCGCTTCCTTCAAGGAGAACAATCTCTTTCGGTATATGAGCTACCTCTTTTAGGACATCAAAACGCAGGTTCTTATCTGTTCCACCTGTGATAAGAATAAGAGGAGAGTTAAAACTTTTAATCGCATTCACCACAGAGTCGGGAATTGTAGCAGCAGAATCGTTGTAGAATCTGACCCCATTTTTCTCCGTTACAAACTCCAGTCTGTGTTTTAACCCCGAGAAATCGGCCAATCCTTCAAGAATAGTATTATTATCTACGCCAAAGATCGCCAGAGCTATTCCGGCACACAGGAGATTTAAGCGGTTGTGTTCTCCGGGGAGGAGGAGTCTTTCGGGAAGAATGGGAAAGATTTGGTCCACCCCTCTATCATCTCTCTTTCTGAATATACCGCCTTTCTCATTGAGCCACCCTCCTTCCAGTCCGGACGGCAATGGATTGTAAGAGAAATAATAGACCCTCGCTCTTGTCTCCCCTGCGAAAATTTCCCCATACCTGTCATCGTAGTTACATATTGTAGCACATTTCGCGTCCTGTTCCCTGTAGATATTTTTCTTATCCTCTATGTATTCTTCCATTGAGGGGTATCTGTTTTGATGGTCGGGAAGAATATTGGTGATGATTGCTATATAGGGCTTAAGCACACCCTTTCCGGCAAGATCTCCGAGTTGCCAAGAGGAGAGTTCAAGAACCGTTGGTCTGCATGTAGTACCGGGGGAGCCTGTTGGCGAAACTGCTTCTTCACGTATAGATGTGCTTTCAGAATAATGGGAACTTTCCCTCTTAAACGGCTCTTTAAAAAAGGTGAGCGGACTTACTGTTATATTACCTCCCAATCTGGCCTGTGGATAGATTCTTTTAAGTACGTGATGAATGGCCGAAGAAACTGTAGACTTCCCCTTACTTCCTGTAACTGCGATAACGGGCTCTCTGTTTAACCTTAGGAAAATAGAAACATCGGTCTCCACCGTAGAGGCAAGTTTGAGTATTGGCGATGAACGGGGAACAGCCGGGTTTTTGATAATGAGGTCAGCCTTTAAGAAATCCTCCTCCTCATGTTTTCCCAGTACATATCTTATGGGAATACCCTCCAGCTCTTTAAGTGAAGACTCGAGTCTCTCCTCCGTTTGTAGATCGGTTACAGTCACATCTGCGCCCCTGAGGGCAAAAAAACGTGCAGAGGAAATGCCTCCGCCATGAAGACCCAGTCCCATTACGGTTACCTTTAAACCATAAATATCACCCCGTACAATCCTCTCAATTACATTGTTTTTAGTATTCAACTATAAACTCCTTCATATCTCTGTCGTTAAGATAGGGTTTTACGGTGAAAGACTCCCAGATCTTTTCCCATTCAGGTGGAATCTTATCCTTCAACTCTTTGAAACTGGGAAGATCCTCGGAGAACTCGCTGTTTCTAAGAGAATCCTGTATGGCTTCTATTTCCGGAGCAAGAAAGTCCAGTACATTTTCAAGGTAGGCAAGGTGCCTGCTCCTTCCCACCGGAGAAAGATCTACCAGGTTGTGCACTATGGTTCTGAACTTACAGATAAATGGGTAGTAAGGGTAGATTCTTTTACCCCTGGGTATAAAGAGTTTGGAGAAAAATTTAGTTAAATCGTTGTCCATCCATATACCCTGGACAAAGTAACCTCTGCCGGTTTCACCGATCCATGTATCGGAGATCGTCTGCTTTATCTGAAAAGCTTCTATATCTCCGTTCTTAAAAATTATTTTTTCCAGGGGGATAAGATCCCCTTCAAGAAATAGGTGATTTGTCCTGTACTCAGGTGTGGTATCATTGGTGCCTTTTTCGATAATTTCCCCTTCATGGGTTTTAAAGAAGAGGTTGAGTCGAAGCAGGTATAGAATGTTGCCCCTGTTTGTTTTTTGAATCGAGAAAAAGCAGGGTCGTAAAATTTCTCCTGGGTCGAAAAAATAAGTAAGACCTTCAAAGACTTCGGGAAGGAGGGGAATCAGTTCTGATAGAAACTTGCGTAAAGTCTTAAGATAACTTTCGGAAGGCTGTTTCATACGAACATCATGGTGAATGGGTAGATGAGGGACTTTGAGCTCGCTCTTGAGTTTTATAAAAAACTCTTCGTTCTGATTAAAATGACGGGTAAAGGAGACATTCTGGCCGCTGTTTGAAATACTCTGAATTATGCGATTTATCTCATTGTCGGTGTAATTAATTACGATTTTACCTTCTATTTGTTCCATTAAGACTTTTTCCCTATTTCTAACTATACAGAGAAACAATTACCCTTTCAACTCTTCTATCACCCTCCTTAAAGTTTATCCAGATAGTGCTGAATGGAGATACTTCCTATCAACCCTTGACACCCTTCACATTAAACTGTATATTCATGCCACAAGTCCTTAAGAGATACCTCTCTGTTGAAAAAACTCATAATTGAGATATATTTATTTAAGGAGTGTAACGCTGGTGCCTTGTGGAAGAAAAAGAAAAAGACATAAGATTGCTACACATAAGAGAAAGAAAAAGCTGAGAAAGAACAGACACAAGAAAAAGTGAAAGGTGAATATTCTGTACTCTCAAGAATAAACTCTCCCTCTGATCTTAAATCACTCTCTATGGAGGAGCTATACATTCTTGCAAGAGAGATAAGGGAAGAGATAATCGGGGTTGTTAGCGAAAACGGAGGTCACCTTGCTTCAAATCTCGGAGTGGTGGAGCTTACCATTGCCTTGCACCGTATTTTCGACTCGCCTAAAGACAAAATAATATGGGATGTGGGTCATCAATGTTATGCCCATAAAATTCTTACCGGGAGAAAGAATATTTTCCATACAATTCGGCGGAAAAATGGATTGAGCGGTTTCCCAAAGCGCTCGGAGAGTGAGCACGATATTGTGGAAACCGGTCATTCTTCCACTTCCCTTTCTGCAGGGATAGGTATACTGGTGGGTCAATATCTATCGGGCCTGGATGGGAAGGTCGTTGCAGTTATAGGAGATGGTGCCCTATCCGCCGGAATGGCCCTGGAAGCCCTGAATTTTATCGGCCATATCCAAAAAGACCTGATCATAGTGCTTAATGACAATAAAATGTCAATCTCTCCCAATGTAGGTGCTTTATCTTCTTATTTAAGTCGGCTTACTGCTACGATGTTCTACCAGGATATTCGTAATCGAATAGATAGGAGTGTACAACGCATTCCTCTGGTTGGTGATGATATTTTTAATTTAATGGTGAGGCTTAAAAAGGGAGTTAAAGCCGTAGTTTTCAGCGAAAACATATTCTACGATCTTGGTTTTGAATATGTCGGCCCTATCGACGGACACAATATCCATCTGTTAAATGAAGTATTCGGGAATGTACGGGAACTCAAGAAACCTGTTGTGATTCACCTTTTGACTCAAAAAGGCAAGGGATATCTTCATGCTGAAGACAATCCCACCCTCTATCATGGAGTATCGGCGTTCTCGGTTGTAGATGGTAAAATAGAGAAGAAGAACCACTGCACCTTTACGGAGGTTTTCTCAGAGGCGATGGTTAAATGCGCAAAAAGGAACGAAGATATAGTGGCAATTACCGCGGCAATGGCGAAGGGTACTGGTCTCACTGCATTTCAGAATCACTTTCCCGAGAGGTTTTTTGATGTGGGTATAACCGAACAACATGCGGTTACCTTTGCTTCCGGGCTTGCCATTGCGGGTAAAAGGCCGGTTGTAGCCATCTATTCGACTTTCATGCAGAGAGCAGTGGATCAGGTTATACACGATGTAGCCCTTCCCGGTCTTCCTGTTGTGTTTGCCATGGATAGAGCCGGGCTGGTTGGGGATGACGGAGATACTCACCAGGGTCTTTATGACATTCCACTTTTCAGGTGTATTCCAGGAATTACCCTGCTTGCTCCTGCAGGTGGGAGAGAACTTGAAAATATGCTGGAATACGGCCTCAGTCTTCACGGCCCGGTTATGATCAGATATCCAAAAGAAGTTTGCGGCAGAGATCTGAAATGTTTTTCAGAACCCCTGGAGGAAGGGATAGGGGTTTTCGTACGCAGAGAGGGAGAAGATGTACTGCTTCTTTCTGCAGGAGGCCTTTTAAAAGAAGTGCTCACTGCCTCGGAAATCCTGATTGAGAACGGCATAGGAACGGATATATACAATTTGAGGTTTATAAAGCCGCTGGATGAAGAGTATCTGGTCGAAGTTCTCTCAGAATACAGAGTTGTACTTGCCGTAGAAGATGGTGCTGTGATCGGGGGGATTGGAGAGCAGATTTCTTCTATAGTTCAGAGAAGAGGAGTGGATACAGATTTTATATTTTCCGGGGTGCCCGATAAGTTTATCCCCCATGCCACCAGAGAGGAACTCCTTGCAGACTGTGGATTGGATGGAATGGGTATTGCAAGACGTATAATCGAGACCCTCTCCCAGCCTAGCAAGTTTCACCTTGTACGTTCGGAGGCAGGCGGCTCCTCCTGAATCTCTTCTATTGGTATGTTAAGTACTTGCTTCCTCTCTTCTTCTTTTATCACCCGGAAGGCCTTAAGCTTATCATCACTTAATGAATAAATAAGGTATATAAAATCGGGATCGTAGGCCAGACGGATGTCTTCCTCGGACATTCTGGCAGGAGTGGCTGGATGGCTGTGATATACTGCGATCAATTCCAATTCCATCTCTCTTGCTCTGTTTAGAACCTCGAACTGCTCTTCCGGAGAAAAGGAGAAGTGCTCGGGACTCTTATCCGTATTTGTCATGGGGAAAATCTCTCTTACCACATCTCCCCTTCCTCCGAGATAACCACAGGCTTCGATGGGAGCCTCTTCCATGGCCTGTTTCTTTATCCGCTCTACTATACCGGCAGGAATCTTGATCATTTTTCTATCAACACGCGGTAAATATTTTGCCTGACATGTTGAACTTCCAACACCTTAAATCCCTGTTCCTTTGCCGATCGAGGTACATTCTCGAGGGGTTCGCCCTCGGTGAGAAGAACTTCGAGGGTCTCTCCTTCACTGAGCTTCTCGAGCTCGAGTTTTGTTTTAACAAAGGTCATGGGGCAGTGTTCTTTTGTAATGTCAAGTTTTTTTCTCATAGTTAAATAACCCTCTACTACATGGCTGTAATTAAATTAAATAAACAGAGTTTCTCCCCCGTCGGAAAGTTCCAGGAATTTGGGCACTCCAAGGACTTCTTTCACTTCCGGAATAAAATCCTCTTTTGTAAGGCCAAGAATATGTATCGACATTTCGCATGCGTACAGATTTATTTTAAGCTCGATGGCAGCACTTAACAGATCGTTTAAGGTTGCCACATTCCTCTTTTTCATCAGGGAGATCATGATTTTAGGACTTGCACCCAGAAAATTGAGCCTGCTCATGGGAAGATTTTTGAAACCACCCGATAGAAAGCCGAAAAACCTGGCCATAACTCCTTTTCCTGTAAAAGACCTGCCCTTTTTCTTCTTTATCACATTTAAACCCCAGAAGGTGAAAAACAGGTTAACCTGGTAATTTACCGCTGCGGCCCCAGTAGCCAGGGTGAATGCAGCCACAGCCCTATCGAAATCTCCGCTAAAAAGTATTATTGATAGTTTTTTCACGACGTTACTCCGTTACTCTCTTATCGTTGTTTCGTCTCCTCCGTCCCCTCAACCTGACATACAGGCTGTTCATACTCCTTGAGTTCCAGGATAGATGGATTTTCACCGCAGATTGGACAATCGGGATTTCTGTTTATATCAACCGTGGTAAACTCCATGGAAAGAGTATCCATCATGAGAATTCGGTTTGTAAGAAGTTGCCCTGTACCAAGGAAGTACTTAAGAGCTTCTGTGGCCTGTATACAACCGATCGTACCAGGAATCGGTCCCAGAACTCCCGCTTCACTGCATGTAGGAACCGAACCTCTCGGAGGTGGGGAATCAAATACACATCTATAGCAGGCAGACCCTGGTAGATGTGTCATGGTCTGGCCCATAAACCTGAGCACACCTGCCTGGGAGAAAGGTTTCCCGTTGAAAACACAGGCATCATTTATCAAGAACTTGGCTGTAAAATTATCTGTTGCCTCGATTATGAAATCGTAATCTTTAATAAGACCGGTGATGTTCTCCGCGGTAACTCTTGAATTGTATGTTTTTACAGTTACATCGGGATTAAGGCTCTTAAGTTTCTCCTCTGCCGAGATGACCTTGGGTCTGTCCACATCGGGTGTAAAGTGAAGCACCTGTCGTTGAAGGTTACTTAACTCCACATTATCGCTGTCCACTATACCGAGAGTGCCCACTCCGGCGGCAGCCAGATAGTAGGCTGCAGGTGAGCCCAGCCCTCCTGCTCCTATAATAAGTATCCTTGCATTTAGAATTTTCTCCTGTCCCTTTCCTCCTACCTGCTGTAGAAGAATGTGCCTGCTGTACCTTTCTATCTGCTCTTCGTTTAATGGCATCAATCTACCTCCCCGAGGGCTGTCTCTAAATCTTCTATTATGTCCTTTACATCTTCTATCCCCACGGATAGACGAACCAGTCCCTCATGTACTCCGGCCTCTCTCATCTCTTCTTCCGTACACTCATGGAAAATAGTCGAGGCGGGATGGGTAATAAGTGTTTTGGCATCTCCAAGATTAGCCAGGTTCTTTATCAGTTTAAGCCTGTTTATAAGTTTAAAACATTGTTTCTGAGAAGGCAAGCTGAAGCTCAGAAGCCCGCCGTATCTGCCGTTAAAAAGATTGTCTGCAATCTTGTGAAAGCGGTTATCTTTAAGTCCCGGGTAGTTTATCTCTGTTATTGCAGGATGGCTTTCAAGATATTCTGCCAGAGTAAGTGCATTACTGCAGTGCTTCTCCATTCTAAGCTCCAGCGTCTCGAGCCCCATACAGTGCAGATAGGCATTGAAGGGAGACTGACATGCACCAGTATTCATAAGTATGTTTCTGCGAGCCACATTTAGAAATGCCATCTCGCTCCCCGCCCTGTTGGCTGCATTCTTGAGATCCTTGTTATCCAGACTTTCCCATTCGAATGTCCCCAGGTCTATGAACACTCCTCCCATGGTGCTTCCGTTACCTGTTATGTACTTTGTGGAGGAGTGGATAACAACATCTACCCCATGCTCCTTTGCATTAAAAAGGCAGGGAGTTGTGAGTGTACTGTCTGCAATAAGGGGAATGGATTTAGCTCTGGTAATTTCTGATATCTTTCTTATATCGGGTACATCCATCCCGGGATTCCCTATTGACTCCAGGAAGAGTGCCCTTGTCTTTTCTGTAATGGCGTTTTTTATGGACTCCGGATCAAGGATATCCACATATTTAACAGAAACCCCGTACTTACTTAAAACCCTGTTAAAAAGAAGAAAGGTCCCACCGAAGAGGCTCTTGCTGGAGACAATCTCATCACCCTGGGAAGTGAGAGTAAACAAAACCGTAAAGATTGCGGCCATGCCGGAAGAGGTGGCAACGGCACCCACTCCGTTTTCAAGTGCGTTTATTCTTTGTTCAAAGGCGGTTACCGTAGGGTTTGAGATGCGGGAGTAAATATAACCGAATCTATTTCCGTCGAAAACCTCTGCAAGTTCCTCTGCCTGACTGTAGGCAAAGGAGGATGTCTGGTAGATGGGAATGGATGTAGCTCCATGATTGTTTTGAGGATCAATGCCCAAGTGAATAGCCTTTGTAGAAAATCCCCAATGTTTCATTTGCTCATCCTCCTCCACCCATAAAATAGAGAAAGTCAACTTTATCGTTTTCTTTTATGAAGGTAGAGTTAAAATCATTCCTCCTCACAAAAGAGGAGTTAAGTTGTACCGATACGGTTTCGGGCATCTCCACTTTTTTCTCTTTCAGTAGTTCCGAAACTGTCAGTCTCTCCTTATCGATGTATTCTTCTTTTCCGTTGATAATAACTCTCATGGTTTCCTCCATTTTTAGTTTAGTTGTCGGTTGCCTATGGAATTTGCATAGAGTACAGGTACAAGGTGCTATAAGCACTGATATATAGATGCACCGGTGGCATAAGACGGCAGAAATTGGGCAGAACCGGCATAAGAACCAATATTATAATAATACTCATAATAAATCGATTTTTAACTTAACATATTCACTATATAAAGTCAAGAATAAAATTAAAAAACTCTTGACAGTTTTTACTTTCTGGATTTATACTAAACTATGTAAATTGACAAAGATAACTTACCATAAAAAGTGAGGAGATTTTTTTGAGAGCCAAGGCAGGTAACCGGTATAGACAATTTAACAGAGTCTATTCCGGGGTGATTTTATCATTCATTATGGGGGTAGGTACTTGAAGAATTATATGTTTCACTATACGTTACGTAGAAAGAGATGTATATCATACTATTAGAAACAACAGCATTACGGAATTGAAGAATCTAATCCTTAGGAGGAGAGCATGTATCTGCATGAAAGAAGCGAAGACATAAAAGGGCTTACCGAGAGGCTTAATTTTAAAGAGAAAGTTGATAGGTCCCTTTCCCTTATAAAAGAAGCTTATGAGACTTACGGAGAAGGGCTTGTTGTGGCAAACAGTCTGGGAAAAGATTCCATGGTTGTGTGGGATCTGGCAAAGAAGGTAAGTGCTGATATAAGGGGCTTTATAATAACAACGAGGTATAAGCCCAAAGAGACGGTGCAATTTATGAATGAGCTAGTCTCCGAGTATCCGGAGCTTATGGTATTCAGAAACGATCAGGAGATTCCCGGTAACCTGTACATAACAGACCCGGATTTGTGCTGCTATTATCTAAAGGTTCTTCCCACAAGATGGGCTATAGAGAAGATGGGTGTAAATTGTTGGGTAACAGGACTGCGTTGTACGGAAGGGAGGACCAGAACGGACTTCCGCGAAATCGAAGAACGCGATCCGGGACTCATAAAACTTAATCCCGTATTACTGTGGCAGGAGAGGGAGATATGGCAGTATCTCGCTTTGAACAATGTCAGGGTAAATCCCCTCTATGCGCAGGGATACAGATCACTTGGGTGCGCTCCGTGCACAAAAATTACGAGCGGAGAAAACGAGCGAGCGGGAAGATGGGTCGGAACCAGTAAATGCGGAGGAGAGTGCGGTATTCACACACGTCCTCTAAAGAATGGCGTTGAGCCGGACGGAGATAACGGGAATCGAGGGAGGGAGATTGGGAATGTTTCTAATACCGGATGAGGTAACCAGGGGAATAGAAGACTACAGAAGGGCTCTCGGCGAATACCTCGATGGCCGTATACCAAAAGCGCCTGCAGAAAAGGAGGAATTGTCCGAAGTTGGGATAAACTCTCCTTTTGTTGATGAACCGGCCGATAACGATGAAAGATACAGGCATTTTCTAACCTACAATGTAAAGGAGCAGAAGCAGAAAGGATATATGATTGTAAAAGTTCGAATACCCGGTGGGGATCTATCGGCCGATCAGGCCGAGGCTCTGGCAGGATTGGAAGAGGATTTTACCGGAGTGGAGTTCCGCACAACCCAGAATCAGAACATCTGTATTTGTCATATAAAAAGAGATGAGCTAAGAAGGTTGTTTAACAGCCTCGATAAAATATTTGATTATTTTCTTTTCCCAGAAACCGTACTGGATACCGTTGCCTGTAAGGGTGCTCTCACCTGCAATCTGGGTCTTTGCAATTCTCCCGGACTGGCCAGAGCAATAGAGGGGGAGCTATCTCAGGCAGAGCTTACAGGGAAAGAAGTATTTGATGGTTTGGATATAAAGATAAACGGCTGTCCGAACTCGTGTGGCCAACACCCTGTAGGAAGTATAGCCCTTCACGGTGTGGTAAGGAGAGTGGAGAGAAAACCTGTTCCTTTTTATAAAATATTTCTAGGAGGCAGAAAGAGGGGAGAGAACTCCAGGCTTGCAGAGGAAGTGGGAGTTATTCCGGCCAGGTCGGTTCCGTTGTTTATAAAGGATTTTCTTAACAAGCTCGAATCAGCAGCTTCGGAAGAGCCTCCAACCGTGGGGGTCGATCAAATTCTTAGAGAAAAAGGCAGGGTGATTGCCCTGGATATACTGAATGACTACAGTCATGTTCCCCCATACAGAGAAGCCCCCGAGTACTACAGGGACTGGGGCAGCACGGAGGATTTTTCCCTGGAAGGGGTAAGCAAGGGAGAATGCGGAGCAGGAATTATCGATATGATCGAGTCAGACCTTACGGAGGCGGAAATAGCCCTTAAAGAGGCCGAAAAAGAAGGTTTTAACGCGATTTTAATCAGGCGCTCCGTTTTTCTTGCACAGAGAGCTCTTCTCGTAGTGCGGGGCTGCGATCCTGAAACCGAAGAAGAGGCTTTCAGAATATTCAGGAAAGAGTTCTTCGATTCGGGGATAGCAGATCCTCTGTACTCATGGTTGGAAGATCATTTGAATGAGATCGGAGAGAAGATCCCGCATGACATAAAAGAAGAGGCTTTCTCTCTCGGCAAGGCCTTTCTAATTCATATAAAACGCTTATACAAGCAAATGGATTCTTCTTTCAATTTCAGAAGACGTATGAAAACAGGAAAGGGTCTTGAAAGGAAGAATCAATCTTCAAGGATGCTTCAGGATAAAAGGGGAGAAGATGAGTCCGTTAAAAGCACCGAAATACAATCCCGGACAAACAAAAAGGCATTTGAACAACCCAGGCTACTCGATTTAAAGGGGACGCCCTGTCCCCTTAACTATGCAAAGGCAAAAGTTTTTATCGAGACCTTGAATCCGGGAGATTTACTGGAGATTCTGCTGGATGACGGAGAGCCTATCCGGAATGTACCAAGGAGCCTGGAAAACGATGGGTATAATATTCTCCGGAAAGAAAAGAGGGGAAAGTATTACAGTCTGCTTATAAAGGTGTAGTAAGATCGATTGGTTGCAAAAAAAGATGCTGTTCTCAAAACGAGATTCGCTAGTAGAGTTCTTCTATGACTTGATATGAAGCCAGTAAATTTATAAATTATACTTGAGTCTGTACGCGGGTACGGTTCTGTGGAAACGAGAGGGGTGGAGACGCCCACCCGGCTGCTGGATCCGTGTTCAAGGTGTTGTTGGCAGTATATTCTTCTTAATACTTTATAATCAATTTCCCATGCTTTTTAGAGGCATACTAATGGCCAATTCAGTTGTTTGCCGGTCTTAAGAGAAGCGGAAGGATTGAGATGCGTCTTTGTCTCACGCAAATATATAAAAAAAAGACAGCGTATGTTCCAATTGATTTTTAAGCAGGACCATTTTCAAACGCCTCAATATATTCCAATGCCTCAATAGCAGTATAGATTTTATTCTTTGATTTTTTAAAATCCTTTATATTTCGAGTCACAATAAAATCGAGCTCTTCATTTGATGCTAATTCATCGATTATAGCGTCTTCATAATCCAATATTTCAGAGCTTAATGCGTTTCTTAATATTTTTTCGTTTGGAGAAAGTACACTCAGATTGTTTAATAGTCTATTTATTACCTTGTTTCTCTTAATTTTACTATATTTTTGTTTTTCCATGAAATATGCCAGCGTTGTTATTTCATGTGAGCTGACGTATCCTTTTATTTTCTTTTTAATACATAAATCAATTATTGCCAAAGCGGATTCGTGATCGTCTCTTTTATTAAGCATATCCAGGATGATGTTCAAATCAATTAATACTTTTTTCATGGAATTCTTTTCTCATCTCTTTTTTATCAGGTAAAGGCTCTTTTTCTAATATTCCATACAATTCTTTTGCTTCTGTTGATATTTTATCTGTTTCTGTTTCTTCTTTTAATCTTGATAAATATTTTTCAATTATTGATGATATTGATTGATTGGTTCTTTTTGAGTAGTAATGAGCAAATTTTATTAGGTTATCTTCAATATTTAAAGTTAATTTTTTGTTCATATTATCCTCCACGTAAAAGTATATATTTTTTATA
>Ga0180301_10001166_pt1 | contig 20632 bp, 32 predicted proteins | sample GuaBasSediGuay16_FD_121797 | JGI IMG/M metagenome (GOLD analysis project Ga0180301, IMG submission 121797) | Subseafloor sediment microbial communities from Guaymas Basin, Gulf of California, Mexico - Guay16, Core 4569-2, 12-15 cm | ecosystem: Environmental > Aquatic > Marine > Hydrothermal...
CTTTTCCGGGCGCATCACGATCCCCCTCTTTACTTCCCGAAACCGCACTTAAAACTCTTGCCATTTTACCGGTCAGAACGTTTCTACCCCCCCGACCGTCAGCACAAGGAGGCGGCCGCCTCCACCTCGCGGTACAAATCCTCGCGCATCCAGACCGACACCTTCCTCGCCACGAACACCCCGGGCTCGGAAATAGATATCGCGAACATCCCGCTGCTGTCCCTCTTGGCGCTGCCGACGATCTCGTACGGTATCGCGAAAGTTACGGTGTTGCGCAGGGGGCCGGCGCGTTCGGGGATAACGGCGATCAGAACAACCCTTGCGTCGCTCGCCGAAATGACGCGCAGCTCCACGGGGCTTCCCCACGTGCTCGCCGAAACCGTGCGCGTCCTCCCCGTGAGGTCGTCCACCAAAATTTTGGCGGCGGAAAACCTGCCCGTTCCGTTGCGAACGACGACCATCCTTTTCCTGCACGTGCTTTTCCCCTCGCTTCCCCTGAGGCACGTCACCTTCACCCCGACAAACCTAAGCTTCGTGCAGCCCCGCAACAGCCGCCACCCCCGCAAAACGCCGCTCCGGTTGTCAGGGGCGCGCCGTCCGCCCCTTCTGGCTTTCGAGCACCGCCATCCCCCCGATCGTCGTACTGAAGGTCAGCCCTCCCTCTTCAGCGCGGCGGCCGCCCTCAGCATCTCCACGACCCGCTCCACCTCGGGCGGGCGCGAACCCGGGTCGGGGTACGTCGCGGACAGCCTGGCCAGGACGTCGGCGATGTCGCCCCTGTCAAGCTCGGCCACGTGCGCCCACTCCTTCTCCGGCAACCGGTCGACCACCGCCTCGTACACCGCCTCGGCGTCCTCGGCGCTCAGGTCCCCCCCGTACGAGGAAGTGAAAAACACGCGGCCGTCGCCCGGGCGTATGATGAAAAGGGCGGAGTCCCCAAGTCCCCTGTCCACGCACACGAGCACCTTGCCCAGGTACACGCACGCGCCCCTCTCCCTCGCGTAGTAGAATATCGCCTCTCCGCGCTCTGCTTTCCCCAACCACTCCTCCTCGTCCCTGAGCCTGGCCGACCAGAACTCCCACAGGGACTTTCTGAGCTCCCTGAGCGCCTCCTCCCCCCTTTCCGCAACCCTCACAACCCAGTCCTTGAACATGTCGGCCGCGGCATCCGCAAGTTTCAGGGCGCCCAGCGTTTCTCTGAGCAGGGGCAATCCCCCGGAACTTAGTGCCATTTTCAAAACGGCCTCCAAGATTTCGGGCCTGTCGACAAGGCAGATGTACCGGCCGTCCGACGCGTCGTAGATCGTCACGTTGTCCACACTTATCGCCACCGGCCCCACGACTATCTCGAACGAGGCGGGCGAACCCCTGCGCCCCCTACGCACCTCGATGTCCGGAACCCCGCCGGTCATCTCAATCCCCCCGATCGGTCCCGCGGTTCTTCTATTCGATCATGGAAAGGAACTCCTCGGGGTCGACAGATCGCGGCAGCCGCCCGCTCATCGCACACGCGCTCATTATTATCTCCGGAAGGAGCTTCAGAACCCTGATCTCGCCCCAGCTCGTAACAAAACGCACGTGCTCGCCCTCGTCGACGCCCGCCCTTCTCACACCCTCCACGTACCTCACGTCCGCAGTACAGAGATACGGTCCCGCCTCGAACACTATCGAGTCCGCCCGGAACACGACCTTCGAGACGGAGTACTGCCGAAGCCCCTTCCTTCCCTCTATCTCGAACAGTATCTCCTTTCCGCGCACGACCACCCTCTTCCACTCGCCCCGCGAGTACCACTCGAACAGCACCAGTCCTCTCTCTTCCTCACCTTTCGTGCTCACGCCCAATTCCACCTCCCAGCTGCCGCCGGTGGTGACCCCACTCTATCGTTTTCTTAGTGCAAGCATCGCCGCTATTAAGCTTCCCGCCTCCTCATCGAGCTCGACGTACTCCTCTATCTCCACGGAATGCCCCAGGGACAGCTGGCAGTCGCGGTCGATGAGGCCGAACGCGCTCCGCGCCCTCCCGCCTCCCGGTATCAGGTTGCGGGGGAGGCGTATCCACATTCTGAACCCTCCTCCCGAGACCGTCGCGCAGTATAGGTCCAAAACTACCGCATCCCGCCCGTTGTCGAAAACGTCCACCGTGTCCACTCTCGCAACGGTCTCCTTGCTGCGCGTCAGCCCGGAAGGGTGACCCGAGCAGAACCACCGAACGGCCACGACCCCCCTGTACAAGTTCAGCTCGATCTCCGCGGTCAGCGAGGGCACCGCGGGCCCAGGAAGAGATACCTCGACTCTCAGCAGGACGCGGGCCAAGGAAACTCCCCCGAGCACCCTACCTTTTCAGCGCGATGTTCGCCGCGATCCAGGAGGCAAGCTCCTCGTCCACGAAGACCTCGCACCTCAGAACCCTGAGCAGCGCGCCCGGCGGCTCGGGGACGTGCACGCGTTCGGCGCGGATGCCCGCCTTCTCGAAGAACCCCCCGCCCCCGTCGACGAGAGCCCGGGGGACCTCGACGTCGAACGCCACGGAGTGCCCCCCGGCCATGCCGCTCTCGGGCGTGCACTCGAACTTCAGGAGTATCCTTCCCTCGGGGCTCTCCTCGACCTCGCACCTCTCTATCCTGAAGGTTCTGAACCACATCTTCCAATTTTCCCACCTTCGCAAAACCCTCTGTATCAGGTGCGCGCGGCTGCCCTCCAAGTCGAAGGTGTACGCCGCCTCCACCCTTATCTCCGGGAGAACCTCCGCAACCGCGCACATGTGGAGCCGCACGTTCCAACCCCCCGAGCGCGCGGCTATCCGAGGGCGGCGCGGGCCAAGAGGGCAAGGTAGAGGCCGCGCACCCTCCCGGGCATCTTCCGCACCTCCCCGAAGTTCTTCTCGAAGACCCTGCACAGGAGCCCCGCGAACTCGGGACGCATCTTCTCTAGGGGCACCCACCCCGCAGGCCCGCGGTCGACCACCAGAAGGTAAAGCCTCCTCCAATGGTCGGGGGGAGTCGTTGAGGTTCCGAAACTCCACACGTAGTCCCACCAGATTTCGCCGTTTTCGCCGATCTTAAATACTAGCAGCGCGTCCGGCGGCGGGGAGCCGCTCCCGGAAGTTCTGACAGACTCCTTGGGAAGCAAGACCAGAACCTTGTCGAGGTACTCGCGCACCTCTCCCGGCCGCACGCTCCTCCAAATGTTGAACCCCCGCCGCGCCTCCTCCATGGCCGTTTTCCTCTTCATCTTTTCCCTTGCAATCTCGAGCAACTTCTCTCGCACGGCCTCTTTCGCGCGATTCGCGTTGTCGAGCAGGTGCTCCAGCAGTTTGTCCGAGAGGCGGGTGTCCCTCTCGAACTCACCGTACATCTTCACCCTCACCACCTCCCTGAGGGATTCCAAGACCCCGTTGACAAGTTCGGGATTCATTTCATCTACTTCCTTAAGAAACCTCCTTGCCGACCACCGAACCCAGAGAACCCGTTCGCGGTCTATTCCTATTCCGATCCTCGCCTCCGGCTCCCCGAAACCGTTTGTGCGTCCTTCGGATGGCACCACAAGCTCGAACAGGGCGCCCTTCTCCGTGCGAAAGACTATCCTGAAGTTGAACCCGGAATCCACGTACGTGTCGACCACGCGCACGGCACTCCACCCCCCGATCGAACGCTCAGAACAGTGCCAGCGCGGCGAGTATCTCGGCGGCGGTTTTCTCGTCCGCAACGATCACCGTCTCCAAGTACGTCTCCTCGCTCAGCACGGACCTCAGAACGACGATGCGATCCTCACAAATTTCGTCCACGTCCAAGTATTCTAGTATCAGGGGAAGGGACGCCCTCAGCCCGTCCGCGTACTCGACCTTGACAACCAGGGCCTCGCGTCCGCACACCTCGTCCTTCTCGGCGGCGATTTTTCTCACGGCACCCGTCCTGACCTCACCATCACCCCTGATATTTAGAACGCGGTTGCCGGTTACGGAGACCACCGTCGAGTACGCCCCATCATGGGGATCATCTTCAATGCGCATCCCCAGCAGGAACCTATCACAAGCGGGGGGGAAGCCCCGCCCTTCAGGGCGGGGTGGGTGATTTCCCGACTTTACAGCGCCCGTGCTCATCATTCCATCCCCCCGGGCGGGCACTCTACGTTCCCAGCGACAGGGCGCACAGCACTCGGAACGCGGTTTCCCTGTCCGCAACCACGACCACCTTCCTCCAACTGTCCCGTTCCGGCAAGTCCCGATCCGCAGCCAGAACCACAACATCCCCCTTCTCCTCTACCCGGATGTTCTCGTCGCGGTAGAACGAAACCTCTAGCGTCGAAAGGCCGCCGAGCCACGGAGCCGCCGGATTTTCGACCTCGAAGCACATCGAGACCACCCCGACCTTTCTTCTGATGCCCCTGTCATCAACTATCTCCTCCTCGTACGAGTCTATGTAGAACTTGCGGAGGCGGTACACGCGCACCGGTCTTCCCTCGCAGACCCACACGACGCGCGCGCCCCTCGCCACCATCAGGGCAAAGCCGGGGCCCCACGGGTCGTCGGAGCGCGAGAACGCGAGAACGAACATCGCCGTCCCCCCGATCGTGACGAAAAAGTATTATTCTCCGGAAAGCACCCCCACCACGTTTCCCACGGGTATCATTCTGCCCGGTGGTGAGAGCGCGAACGCTGACAGCAGGGCGCAAAGGAAGTTTCGGCGGCACCACGAGACCATGCGGTGGCCGTCGCCGGTTCTCAGCGCGTGCACCACCACGTCGCCAATCTCCTCCTCATCCGACCCCCCGTCCGCCATCAGGTTCGGAAGCACCACGAAAACCCCCGGCACGCGCCCGACGCCGTCGTGCACCACCACGAGCACCACCTCCTTCCCGTCGAGTGTCAGCACGGGCACGAACCCCAGCGCCTCCCCCTCCTCGTGTAGCCAGACGAGCCCGGCGCCCGCAAACGGGGCGAGGCGGTAGTAGTGCAGGGCGATTTTCCCCTCGCCGGGCCTCGGCACCAGCAGCCCAACCTCCCTCCTCATGTACTCCTCGTCCCGATCCCACTTCTCCAAGTAGAACGCGACCACCGGAAGCTCGGCCCCGCGCGGCTTCATGGAACGAACCCCCCGAACGAATGGAGCTCGTGCAATTTAAGGTTTTAGGGCGACCGACACCCTGAGGGCCTCGGCCACCCTCTCCGCGATCTCCCTCTCCTCTTCGTCCGCCAAGGCGTACTCGTCCTTCAGCGCCTCCTCCAAAATTCCGCAAATCCGGGCGGCGGTGTCGCGGTCGAGTTCCGACAGGGGCGCCCACGAACTCCACCGCCCTCCCTCCATCAGCCTCCGCACCAGTATCACGCCCCGCGAAGAGTACCCGTAGTATCCCTCCACCCTTATTCTTGCGAACCGTATTTCGCCGTCCGCGCCCACGTCGAACACGAACACGTCCCAGCCCACCATTATCGCGAGGCGGCGGGAGCCCCCCTCCCGCGACACGTGCAGGCCGTAGTACGTCTCGAACATCTTCCTGAACCACGCGGCCGAACTCGCGGCCTCGGCCACCATCCTTCGGCTGAGGCTGCACGCTATTCTCAGGCGCCGCAGCACCTCCCTCAGGGGGCGCTTTTCCAGCTGCGCGATGTATCTGAAGAGGCGCGTGCGAGGACTCGGGCGATCCTGGAAGTAGTCTATCAGCCTGAAGAAATCCATCCACTCCTCGGCGCTCCCCTTCCTTTCCATCGCCGAAAGGAGAATTGCGGCCTCTTCCGGCGATATGTACAGCGTGCTCTCCGAGGGCACGTGGCGGAACCTGACGTACTCCGACCTTAGGGGCAGCCACACTTCCACCTTCCCCCCGCGCTTCGTGTCCACGACCACCCCGAACCCGCTTCCCACTTCCCCGACCTCGACCTTTCCCCGAATCTCCGCCCTCTTCTCTTTCATGCGCACCCCTCCGAACGCAAACACCGTCAGCAAAGGGCCAGGGCCGCGTCTATTTCGGCAATTATCCTTTTTAGAACGTCCTTCGGAACGCGCCTCGGCCACTCGGACAACAGCTCACCCTCCAACACGATTCTGACGCTCTTCAGGAAGAACCTGTCACCCCTTTCCACGAACCACGAGAGGCTCTTCCAAAAGGTGCTGTTTTTCTCCCTGGCGTCGGTGCAAAGTCTGTAAATTCTCTCGTACATCCTCCCCGCTATTCCGACTCCGAACGCGCACGCGCGCACGCCCTCCCCCGCAACCCTGAAGAGGAAGAGAACCATGCCGTAAGCGTCGCACACCGCGAGAACCCCGGTCTCGGGAAAGTACTTCGGAATCCCGAGTTTTGCGTGCTCAACTATCTTCCTTCCCTCCAGGTACTCCCGCGAGGGCACGCGGCACCCCCCGAAGGCGGTGCTGGAGCTCACACTGGGGAAGCGCGCAACCCCGCGATTTGGAGCGCGCGCTGCTATTCCGCGGGCTTCGGAGCCGGAGCGGCCCCTCCAAATCCGCAGACTGCGGATTTGCAACCCGCGGTCCAATCGGCAGGGCGGCCTCAGCGGCACCCCCCGAACATGAAACTTGGCCCCGAACAATTTAAACGAAGCGCTACAGCGCCAGGGCGAGGCACGAAGAGACCACCGCCGCCAGTTCTTCGTCTGCAATCACAACCTCCCCGTACACCTCCATTGCCCCCACCCTTCTGGCTCCGCTGAGCGCCAGGGTTCCGGCAGTCTCCTCGACCCGGAACCCCCCACTTGGGATCGGGATCTCGATCCTCGCGACCCCCCTCTCGGCCACGACCCTCACGACCACGCTCCGCATCCCCAAGAGGGGCTCTTCGACGACGGCCGCTCGAACCTCGCGCATCCTTCCTAGAGGTTCGAAGGGGCGGCAATGTCCCCGTCTGACGTAAACGCTTTCGTTCTCGGTCACCGCCACCGTCTGCTCGGCGGCGGCGTGCGGCGTGCTTCCAAGCCATACCCTTATCGTCTGAAACCCGAAAAGCCGGACTCTTATCACTCCGTTCCCCTCCGATCGGGTTCTACCCGAGCTCGAACTCGTAGGAGCAAAGGCGGTGGCCGCCGAGCGCGTACGCGGCTGAGAACATGGACGCAAGTTCGCCGAACAGAAACGCATTTGCCGAGAGCCCGCGGAACACTACTACCCCGCGCCCCGGCTCCATGAACTCCCGGCCGACCTCAAGCCACACCGCGCCCACCCTCTTCGGCCCCCCTCCTCCCAGCATCCTCACGGTCGTGAAGAATATCATCTGGGGGAGGGCGCGAAACACCGTGCCGGGCTCTCCCCCGTACAGCGTCACCTTGACCACGTGCACCCTTCTTCGTCTTTCTTCCTCAACGTACGGCTGGGCGCCAGTTCTCCTCCCGAAGACCGCAAGGTAGTGCGCCCCCCTTCGCGTTCTGAACACCACATGCATCCTCTCGCCGTACCACATTCTTTGGTGCATCATCATGAGGAGCGTTGCGCCACGCGGCAGGGGGGAGTTTCCCATCCCCGTTCCCCCCGATCTCACTATGTTAGCGCGCACGCGCTCAGAAGAATGTCCGAGAACTCCTCGTCGTACTCCAGGAACCCCCTCATGTGCACGTACGCCCATCGGGGGCGCCCCTTTTCGCTGCCGATCTCTATCTTCCCCCTCCGCTTCCGAAAGACGCTGAGGATCAGGCCCGCCGGGACGCTAACGCTCAGAATGTCGCTCCCGTCGTCCCTCCTGAACGTTATCCTCACGCGCGAGCCCCCCTCAACGACCTCGGCGGTGACGAACCACCCCTCTCCCCGGGCCTCCGTCTCCTGGCGGAGGCCCCGCCTCCACGAAACCCTGGTGCGGACGCGGTACTCCGAGCCCCTTATTTCGAGCACCCTGCTTATTTCGCTGACCTGGGACAGGGCGAAAAACACTCTCACCTCGATCCTTGCGTACACGGCGACCACCCGGGCATCGTTTGCCGGATCTCCCTCCGAACGGGCACGGCGGCGCCTATGTGCTGAGGGCCGCCTCCGCCCTCATCATCTCCTCGATCACCGGAATCTCCTCCTCCAGAACCCTGGCGTACCACTCCAGGCCCCGCCTCCTTGCGATCCTCGCCGCCCTCGCGCGCGCCCTGGTTACCGCCCTCATGCTCTCCGGCAGGCCGAGCGCGGAGCACGCGTGCGTCAGCCACCGCACCCTCGCGAACGCCGCCGCAACCCTGGGCGGCACGCGCCTCTCAAACAACATATCCCCCGTAACCTCGATAAAAAACTTGCGGCTCCCGAACGTCATCAGCTGGCTCACGCCCACCGGCTTGGGCAACCAGTACATTCTAGAAAGGACGAACACCGCGTCCGCGGTCTCTCGATCCCTCGGAACCCAGCCGCCGTCTTCCTTCCTCCGGAACCTCCCGCCCTCTATCCAAAAGTACAGGAACTTCCCGAAGTGGGTGATGCACGGAACCCTGAGCGAGGGGCCGCCCCCCAGCCCCGAAACGGCTTCGGTCACCAAGAACCTCGTGTAACACGGGACGACCGCCGGCTCCACGCCCTCTGGAATCTCGGGAACGGACATGAGGGACGCGCGGTACACGTCCTCCATGGGGTGCTTCCCCGCCTCCCACGCCTCCCTGAAAAGTTCGTCCGCCCTTCGCGCGCACCCCTCGCACAAATACAGCGGCGCGTACGTGAGGTACTCCCACCTCCTGTTCCACTCCCCAACGTACGGCCGAATCTCGGCCCTGGTTCCGCAGTACATGCACTTGCCCCGCGCCCGCGCGGCCCGCAACAGCGGCATTCCCGTCCCTCCGATCGGTCCGCCCGCGGCGCTGTTAAAGCTACGAGGAGGACAGGGCAACGGCCGCCTGCATCTCGGACAGCAGTTCCTCCCTGAACTCCCCCGGCACCTCGTCGATCTTTCTCTCCAGCACCTCCAGGGCGCGGCTCAGTAGCGCGGGTTCTATCTCCGCGAGGGGGCGCCACTCCCCCCTCTTCTTGTAGACCGCCGAGTATATGGGGGTGGGCGACCTGAGAGTGTGGGCGGGCACCGCGAGGAAGGTTCCGTCTCTCTTCCTTCTTATGACGAGCACGCCCAGGGAGGTGCACACCGCAACCACGTGCTCCCTTCCGACGGTGAGAACCACGACCTCGCGCTCGTAGATCTCCCTCTTAAGTTCCTCCGCCTTCCGGAGCCACTCCGCGCTTCTCTTGACGGAGTCGGAGTCCAGTTCGCGCAGGGCGCTGTCGACCCCCGCGGTGACCGCCATCTCCAGGTAGCGGTACCTCGTCCTCCAAGAGAACACGGATATGCGGCGGTAGAGTTCGAGCCAGCGCTCGCAAACCCCGTACTCCCCGGCGTACAGGGCGTTCAGGAACTCGGAGAAGTGCTCCAAGAACCCGTCCGCCTCGAGGGAGAGAGCCGGTATGCGGAGCACCGCCTCCACCCTCCCGTTCGACAATGCGTCCAGCGACAAGCAAACCTCCCCGTACCGGGGATCCTCGACCTCGATCCTTACGGTGCCAGATCCGAGCCTGACCCTCGTGGGCCGAAATCCCCTCTTTCCACCGGCACCCCCGGCCATCGCGCGCATCCCCCCGAGCGGGCGCGCCGAACTACGCACGGAGGGCGGCGGCGCTCTCGATGTAGGATATTGCCCTTTTCGCAATTTCGGCCGCCCCCGGCTCCCCGCGCGTTCGAAGACGCGCGGCCTTGAGGCGGTCGAGTATAAGTTTCGTGAAGAGGGACCGCGGCCCCATCGTGTCGATGAGCGAGGACAGGGGTCTCCACCCCCTCGTCCTCCTGCTCCTCAGCGCCGACACCAGCGCCGAAAGCCCCCTTCGGTACCTGAGGTTTACGACCTTGCACTCCAGCTCCCCGTCTCTTCCTTCCCTGAGCACGAAAACCGCGTCGATCTCGGGGACGTGGACTGCCAGAACGCCCGACCTTTCGGAGTAAATGCAGCCCTCGCCCATGACCTTCGAAAGGGTTTCGCGGGCAAGGTCGTACTCGCGCTCCTTCCTTTTGAGCACGCGCCTCGCGCACCCGATGCCCCTCTCCTCCGCAACGTGCATGTAGTGGTTGAAGACCCAGGGCTGGGAGGCGGGAAGGTAAACCTTCGAAATTATCCGGACAATCTCCTCGAACGCCTTCCGGTTCTTTCTGGCCATGCCCACCGCCCTCAGAAAGTCGCCGCCCCATATCTTGATCCTGTTCCCGCCGGACGACAGAACGACGTACTCAACCTCTCCCGAAACACCAGTTTCCGGGTCCGCGACCCTCATCTTCCACCCCACGGACTCCGCCCTGACGGACACGCGTCACCCCTCCGAACGAGGACGTTCGCGCCGGCGTCACCCCTGAACCCGGAGGCGGGGGCGCGCGGGCACCGCCCTGAACTCCGCCGGAACCGCGAAGACGGTTCTCCGGCCGTCGACGCACATGCACTTTATCCTGTAGGCGCCCCTCGTTCCCCGAACCCTGACAAGCCCCACCAGAACGACCGAGCCGCGGATCCTGTACTCGCGGCACACAACCCCCGCGGGGCACCCCAGCAACTTTTGGCGCCCCGGAACCCCGGAAACCTCCCGGTAGAACTTCGCCAGGTTCCTGAACCTCTTCGTTCCGCGGCACGCGCGCGTGCCGAAGTGGGGGCACCGGCCGGGGCCGCACTCCTCGGGGTCCCGGAACCTGCCGCACAGTCCCGGGGCGCCGGCGTCCCCGAGCGCCGACATCCTCGCCCTCTCTAGCGGAAGCAAAACCGACTCTATGAACTTCGACAGCACGAACCTCGCCACGCCCTCTGGTCTTTGAAGAACCGCCCTCCTAAGGTGCCTCCTCACAACGTGCACCCAGAAGTCGGTGGGGAAAGCCCTCTCCATTCCCGGAAAGAAAACCGCGCCCGGAACCCCGTGTAGCTGGTTCTCCCGGGACGCGGTCGACGCGACGAACTCCCTCAGTAGCCGCCCCGCACACCTTTGTGCTTCCCCGTTTTTCAGCTCCCTCCTGAGGTACCTCATCGCCCTAAGGTACCACTCCCTCCTCCTAATTATCGGGGACGCGTCGCCCTCGCACCTCACCTCCCCCGTTTTCGTGTCCACGCGCGCGGCCCCCGTCCACAGGACGGCGCCCTCCCCGCCGCCGGCCAAGTACCAAAGACCGCCACTTTGGTATATTCTCACGCGCACGCCGAACGACGCCAGTATCCCGTTTAGCCGGTTCTTGGTGAGAGGCGTTCGCCACCCCGCGTCCCTGATGACGAGCACGCCGTCCCCGTACTCGGCGATCGGGTGCCCGTGAAGGTAGTACACGCAGGACCCGTCCGGCATGCGCACGGCGACGTCCCTCCAGCGCACTCCCCCCTGCGCGTGCACCCTGCCGCTCCTCTCAACTTTCCTTTCCGACCTCACGAAGGACGCAAAGTCTATTCCCGCCACTGCAATCCCCCCGACCGCGCGGTCCAAACCCGGCCATCCCCCAGGGCGGCCCCCGCCCTCAGAGCGTCCAAAAACTCCCGATCCATCCTGACGTGCACGACGCTCCTGGCGCACGTGCACAGTTCGGCATCCCCCGCGAGCGTGTACGCCTCCACCCGCTCAAAGTGCTCTAGGACGCCGCCGCGCCGGGACTCCGGGTCCTCCCCCTCTCCCTGTAGGAAACTCCGGGGGAGTGGAAACACGATCCCCAGCTCCACCGGGCCGCCGTTCCGGCGCGCGTTCTCCCCCGGTCCGACCTCGGCCTCCAGCCTGACAAGGCAGCCGCATCCCTGCCGATGGACAGATATCTTCGTCACCCGGCCGGCGTACGGCCGTGACGTCGAACGAAGCCCGCCCGTAACGCAAACCTCACCCTCAATAATGAGTTCTCCGCGCCCGTTCTCTCGTATCTCTGCCCTGTTTTCCACCACGTTTGCGTCTAACGTCGTGGTCACGTCTATCTTCGCCCACATCTTGTTTCCCTCCGAGCGGCGGCGCCCGCGTCCACCTCCCTCATTATCGTGCTTCTTCCGTCGGCACTGACAGGACCAGCGTCGTTAGAACGAGGCCGAGGACGGCAAGTGCGAACCTCTCCCAGAAGTTCGACGGGGCAAGGTCGAAAAGCACGATTATTGCGCGCACCAGAGCGCACCACAGGAACAGGAACACCGCGACCGCGATCACGAGTCCCAAAAGGATCTCCGTGAGGGAGACCCTGCCGTTCAATCCGCATCCCCCGATCGCAAATCTACTCCCCACCCTTCAGGGCGAGGTACGCCTCCAGCTCCGTCCTCACCGCCTCCAGTATCCTCCGCCCGTCCTCCCCCGCCCTCTCCAGAACCTCCCCGTTCGACAGGATGTCCATCAGGTTTCTGGCCTTCCACCGGCGAACGAGGGGGTCCTCCTCGTCTAAGAACTCGACCAGCGTCCTCCAAGAACGCGAGCTTCCCGAAACTATCGCGGGAAGCTTGTCTATGTCCGCGGGTCGCTGACCGAGTCTCACGACTTGGGGAACCCCGTCCTTCTCCCTGAAGGCAAACACGTACCCTGCGTGATACACAAGAACGACCCCGCGCTCCCTCACGCACACCACGCCCCTCTTTCTGACCTCGTTCCAAATCCTCCGCCCCTCCGCTCTCTTGCCGGCTCTCCTCCTAAGCTTCTGAAGGGCGAAGTCAACACCCCTCTCCTCCGCAAGACCCAGGTAGTGTCTCATAACCTCCGCGCGAACCCCGGGGTCAAGTTCCCTCACGAGCGATATCATCTCCTCCGCGGCGTCGGGCCTTTTCCGGCTGAGTCTCAGGAGGCGGGGAACGTCCTCTGGGAACACCCCGACCCACGTGCCGTCCGGGGCCTCCACGTGCACGACGTACACGCGTCCTACGCACAGTTTGAGAGGGGTTCCGAGCACCCTCACCGTCAGGAAAGAGCCGTCCTTCTCGAACTCCACCTCCGCCCGCACGCGGCACGCCCCCGACCGGTGTTCCGGACGGCCGCGGTCACCTCGACAGCGCCGCGATGCTTTCGAACCAGTGTTCGAACTCCCTCGCAACTTTCCTCACCTCCTCGTTTCCGAACTCCTTCATCACCCCGATCGCGTCCCGCAGAACCTCGGACGCTTTCATTATGTTCTCGGGGTCGCGCTCGTCCGACCAGAGAGTGCCCCTGCCCCTCGCAGCCGCCGCCAGCGTCTCGTACGGACGGAACGACCACTTGGACAGAAGTACGCGGAATCCCCCGTCCCTCCGCCTCCTTATCGCCACCACCACGTCCCTTTGAAGCTCTCCGAACCCCTTAATTACGTGCACGAAGACCGTTCTCCCGCGCACGGTGACTCTGTTTTTCAGCGTCTCGCTCCATATCCTCGCGCCCTCCTCCCCGCTACGCCTTATTTTCCGGCTCCTGCTCACCGCCTTCCTGAGCGCCGGAAGGATCGCGCGGAGGTTGGGACACCGTGCCGCCCTCGCAAGGTACATGGCCACCGAAGAGTACGAGCGGAGTTTGGAAAGGAGGTCGAAGAACTCCGCCCACACCCCGAGTACCCCCTCGTCCCTTTCCTCAATAAGTCGGCGGATAACGGGAACGTATGCGTCCCTTGGGGCATAAAATTCGTGGTCCCGCACGCGAAGGCTGTCGCACGACCTCGCCCACGGATGTACGGTTATTTCCACCTTTCCGACTACCGGGACCTCGAACCTTATCCTGAGTTCGTTCCACGCGTTCGTCTCTATCGATCTGAACCTCTCGGACATGTGCATGCCCCCCGAGCGAGTTACGCGAGCGCGAGTTCCGCCGGGACGGTCGAGAGTATCTCCCCGAGAACCCCGTGCGGCACGTGCTTCTTTCCGTGCCTCTCCAGAACGTCAATCGCCTCCCGAACGTGTTCCCGAATCTCCCCGTCCGAGGGCGACCGCCACACTTTTCTCGAACCCCTAGATCTTGAAAGAACCGCGGAGTACAGGGAAACCTCGTCGGAAATCGGCTCCGTGCACCTCACCTTTCCTCCCCAAACCCTGAACACCACGAAACGGCCGTCGCCGATCCTCACGACCACGCGGTGGTCCCTGCTAGACCTCCTGACGTACAGCACGGGAACGGAGTCCGCCTCCCCGTACAGCATCTCCGCCCTCCGCCTCCACTCGACCGCCGCCCTGACAGCCCTCTCCCTCCTTTCTGCGAATTCTCTCAACTCGCCCACAACCGCACGGACGCCGCCCCTGAGCGCCCTTTCGACCCAAAACTCTGCATCCTGTTCCGTTCCTCCCTGCGCTAGTAACTCGAACAGGTCGAACCACGCACCACGCTCCTCGGGCCCCGCACCGTGGATTCTCTCGACCGCGCGCAACCACGTTTCTCTCCTCAAGCGCACACCGCCCACTCGTTCCCCCTCGGAGTTACGAAGAAACACGGGGTCGTGCAGTCCTGCCGAGAACGGGCTGATGGCAACCTCCACCGTGCCGAAATCCGGAAACTCGAACGCCAGAAAGAAGAAACCGTCTCTGTGGGTCGATGGAATGACCTTCGCGTCCAGCCGGGGCGGGTCGAAGTGCATTTTTTCCCCTCCGATCGGACGCACCGCGGTGCGCAAACCACGAACACTCACACGGAACCCGAGTTTCCGTCGAAGTCTATGCGAACCTGAACCCAGCCGGAGATGTTCGCGGGGAGTCTCTGTCCGGTGTAGCAGTACACGGGAAGTGTTACCTTCCTCGCAAGTTCGTTAAGTTTGCGCGCGGTGGTCTCGTCGTTCACGTCGTAGATGAAACCGTCGGTGAGAATGACGACGGCGTCCCCGTGACGGACCCTCGGTAGAACCTTCTCGAGCACCGGACGTATAACCGTTCCGCCGCCGCCCGTTACCTTGACCCGGCGCACGTCCGCCCTTCGCCTTATCTCCTGCGGGGGGTATGCCTGCGCGTCCCAGCAGTAAAGCACTATGTTCGAGACGTGGCTCGCGATCGCGTAAATTTCTCCCAAGAACTGCTCCAGTTCCCTCTGACCTATGGAGCCCGACGTGTCCATGAGAACCCAGACCGTGGACACGCCGTACTTCTTGCTTCCGGGGAAGGAGTTGTGCTTCCGCGAGGGGCGCTTCCAAGTCTGGCGGAACTTCGTCCCCATCCACTCCCGGAATATTCTCTTTAGCAACGTCCGCCAGTCGACCCTTGCCTCCAACATCCTGTTTATCTCGCTCTCTAGGGCCGCCGGAAGGGTGCCCGCGGTCTTCGAGGCGATGTACGCCTCCCTCACCATCTTCCTTATCTCTCTCTCCAACTCCTCGGAGTTCATGGGATTCCTGAAGACGTCATCCCCCTCGTTTATTACCTCGCCCTCGGGACTCTGCGGACTTTCGTCGTCGGGGAGGTCGGGGATTGGCATGTCCTTGCCCTCTCCTCCCGGCCCCGGTCCCGGACCGGGACCGGGACCGCTGATGTCCGGTAGCAGGGAGTAGATCTCCTCCCTTGACATCTTTCTGACGTCCTCGGGGCTCACGTCCCTTCCCGTCGTCTTTATGAGGCTGGCGACAGTGTGCGCGCCGACCCAGCCGTGCGGTATGTCGGCTCCGCACTCCCTGAGAACCTCGTTTATGCAGCAGTCGGCGGCGACGTTCCACTTCCCCCGGTGGCGTCCCCTTGACCTTAGGAAGTCGAGGGAGGCCACGTGCATCAGTTCGTGGAGGTACAGGGAAATCCGGTGGCGCACCGAGAGCCTCCGGTAGTAGTCGGGGTTGACGACAATGACCCCCGCGGGCGTGACGAACGCGGTGTCGGCGCCGTAGGACGCGACGACCCTCATTCTCCGTAACAAGAGGGCGAAGAAGGGAAACCTCGGCATTATTGACCTGATGATTTCCCTGAACTCTCTCCTCATGCTCTCGGCGACTTCCGGTGGGACCTTTCCGGGCCGGGCGACCACGAACGTCACGGGCGTCCCTCCGAGAGAATTACGAACGCGCAACTTTTAACGCTTCCCCCCGAACGGGCCGCGGGGCACCGCGTTTCCGCCCCCCGATCGGCGGGCGCGCGGGGCGCCCGGGCTCACACGCCGTACTTCGCCCTGAGCTGCAGCAGTTCGCGGATCGTCTCCTTTATCTCGGGAATCTGGGCCGCAAGCCTGGAGGCGATTGTTATCTTGACCTGGTCGTCGGGGATCATCACGAGGAGCAGTATAACGTGGTCGCGGGTGTCGTTCCTCGCGACGTGCGCGAAGAAGTTCTTCGCCTCCCTGGTAACGAGGTCGGCGCGCCTGCCCTTCTCCTTGACCTGCCTCTGAAGGTACTGGGCGACGAGGGCGGCGGCCGCGTACTTCTGGTCCAGGTCCAGCTTGTCCCAGAGTCCGGGGTTCTTCAGAAGCTTCTCGGGCTCGGGAACCTCCTTCCTGAGGAACGTCGCGAACTTCAGGCCGTACTCCTCTCCCAGCCATCCCACGGCGATCTCGGTCATCTCGGCCTCGTTCTCCGCGAGGGGCAGCTCGGTTGCGACCCTGGTCCAGGCCCTGGGGGTGGGGAACTTCTCCCGCCCGGTGTAGTTCTTGGGGTAGGCGAAGAAGTCGCTAGGGCACTTCTTCAGGTAGCCGAAGACCCTGAAGTCCCACCCCTCGGTCCCGTACTTCCCGTTCATCCACTCCTGCCACTCCTCGAGCGTCGGGATGTCGACGTACAGGATGAAGCACCTGTCCTTCAGGGGGTCGGGGAGGTCTCTGGCGATGCTGGAGTACTCGGGAGGGTTCCCCGCGGAGACTATCATCACGCCGTCGTGGAACCTCACGAACCCCGCACGCCGGTCGTAAACTATCTTGTACGCGGCCGCGAACACGTCGTCCCTCGCCACGTTGGGAAGCTCGTCGAGGAACAGGAGGCCGGGGCACCTTGACAGGGCGAACGCCCACCCCAGCGGCTTGTACGCGGTGACAAAGTGCTTGGGGTGGTCCCTCGGAATTCCCAAAAGGTCGGAGGGCTCGCACTCGGTCATTCTGAAGTCGCAGAACACGAAGTACTTCTCGGGGTTCTCGACGATCTCGTCGAACCTCAGTTCGTCGTACTCGACGAACTCCCTGCCCAGCCTCTCCGCTATTTCCCCCGCCGCCTCCTGCACCGATGCCGACTTGCCGGTCCCCGGGGGTCCGATGAACAGCATGGTTCTGGTCCTGGTCACGGCGTTGAAGTACCTCTTCACGACCAGTTCCTTTATCCTCTTTGCCCTCACCTTTACCTCCAGACTCATCGCCGCTCCCTCCGAAAGGTAGGTTCGCGCGCCCTTTTAAACTTCCCTCCGAGCGCCGACCTAGGCAGATAGGGCGACGACCGTTGCGACGTGCCGTGCAAACTCGGAGTCCATGTGAACCCCGGCAACCACCCACCTCAGGAGGTCGCCCGACCCGTCCTCCGAGGCCGCAGACGCCAGGGCCGACCACCTCCGCCCGGGGTCCTCCAAGAACAGCCTCACAACGACCGCGGGGAAGTGGAAGTGCCACACCCTGGAGCCCGACACCGGACGGTCCAACTCCACGGTCACGCGCACGAGCGATCTCCTTATCCCCGCCGTCCCGGCCTCCCACCTCACGACATTGCCGCGAAACTCAACGTCCGCCCGGGGGTACTTCCTTCTCCACACAAACGTCCCGGAGCAAAAGTCGAACATCGCCAGTTCCTCGTGGGGGCCCCCGGGCCCCGGAAGGAAGAGGTACACCCCGAACTCCAACCCGCCACCCTCCGATCGGCATCATTCGGATCACCGACCGAGGGCGAGTTCCGAGAGCACGTATTCCCGAAACTCATCGTCGTACCGTATCAGCACCGAAACATACGTATCGGAGAACAGGTTCTCGTACTCGTTTCTTCCCACGAGCGAATGAAACTCGACATGATGCTCGTTCCTTCCATCCAAAAGATCCCTAACCCTCACGGCGAACGAGAACGCAGACTCCAATCCGTCCTCGGACCTGAACTCCACCGTTATGTTCACCGCGTCCCCGTTCCTCGTGACTCGGAATCCGGAAACCCTCCCCCGGTGCCTGGCGTAAAGGGTCTGCTCCGACGCCGACTCGCTTACCTCGTAGTGCTCCTCGAACTCTCCCCTCCTCAGATCAACATCGATGTCTCTGCTGACCCTCGAACCCGTCTCGTTCACGTACATCTCTATATGAACTTTCACGAAAATCCCTCCGAACGACCTCTTACGAGCGAAGTGCGAGTTTCGCAAGTATCGTATCCTTGAACTCGTGGTCCATACAAACTTCCACATAGGAGTACGCACTAGAGTACGAGTTCCAGCCCCCGTCGAACATCGCGTCGGCGCTCACAATAACCCGCTGTTCCGTGCTCTCCATGAACGCCCGGGGCACGTCGAACGAAACAGACGACTCGACGCCCCCGTGGGACGCCGGCTCCTCGGGAACGAGAACCAGCTTCACGCGAACCACGTCCCCCGCGTTCTGGGCGTCGATTTCCGCGACAGTACCTCGTATCTCACACGCGTGCCTTGTCTCCTCCCCCTCGTACACCTCGTACTCCTCGCGATACGTGAGGTTGCCGCCCCCAGACGCGTGTACGTGTATCTTGCGAACAACCCCCACGAAGTTCACCTCGAACTTCAGAGTTACGTGCATGTGCATGCCGATCCCCCCGATCGGCCGGCCTCGTTCGGCAACACCGAACGTATTGGCTCGAAGAACTCGTCGTCCGCGTAAACGTACACGAAGTACCGCTCTTCGGGAGCGTTGCCCAAGTGGTCGGTCATCAGGAACCACAGGTCTCCCTTCTTTTCGAACTTCCCCACGTCCTCGTCGGGATGGATCGTAAGGAACACCCCCTCGGCCTCGTTATTTGCGCCCCTGAAGATGTACCTCACTTCGACGGTTCCGTCTTCACGTCTCTCCTTTGACGCCTCGTACGTGTCCATCTTGAACACCTCCGTTCCATTGGTGTCGCTCCTAATTACGCGGTCTTCGAGAACCATTACCATGCGGTACATCGGCTCATGGCCATCTCCGTACTCCGGGCCTCCGAACGCAAGGTACAGGAATCGGCATCGCACACGCATCCCCCCGAACTGGTAACTACTCCGAAGACGCGGGCGAATCTTGTGAAAGTGCACACACGGACATTATCGGCGTTCCGATGGACCGATGCACCGCGAGTCTCTCGGAGTACTTTCCAATTTCACTTGCGCCCTCCTCCCTTATAACTATGTACCCTGCCCCCACCTCCACCTCCACCTCGTCCCCTATGAACACCGGAACCTTAACCTTCCGCCCGCCGGGAAGACGGAAGACGTACGTGATCGTGTAACCGTCCATGAGTTTTTCGCGCTCAACCCTCCACTCCACCCCCTCCACGGGAAAACGTTCCGCGGCGCCGCGAACCATGTCGATTCCCAGGAACTCCTCCTCGGTCACGATGGTAACCTCGTGCTGCTCTCCCTCGCTTCTGTCCCATGCGTCCCACACCCTGACGAGAAGAACCTTTCCCACGACCATCCCCCGATCTGCGTCACCGACGGTCAGTACTTGATTCTCCGGTTTGATAGAGCCTCCTTCGCGTAGAACCTAGACACCACGTGCATCGCGTCCTCCGGCCTGAAAACCAGTATCGTGCTCGTGGTGGGAAAGTTCCTGACGACCGCGAGACTCCGACCATTTCGTGCAACATCCTCCAAAATTCCGAGTCTGAACATGAAGGAGAACCTCTTCCTGCCAACCTTCTCCAACTCCACCAAGAACTCCAAGTCCACAAGAACGTCGTCCCTGCCGAACACCGTCATCCTACCAAGTGGCGTTATGTCCCACTCTACAAGTTTCCCTCGGAGCACTTTCCTCAGCTCGATGTCGCCGAACGCAAAGTCCTCGGACTCGAGGTCGATGGCAATTATCATCTTTCCGTCGGTAACAAGCATGTCAGCCCCCCGACCGTCGGCTTTTACCCCAAGGCGGCCGCACTCTCGAACAACGAGTACAACTCCACGTCCGCAACGAACACGACCTCCACGTACCTACCGTCCACGCCGAAGTACAGATGCACCCCCCGGAGGTTCCGGCCGTACTTCCACGTGTTCATCGCGTCGCGACATATCGGAACGGAGAACGTGTCAACACATTTCTCCGTCCGGAAGATAAATCTCACCGCCGGAAGGCCGCCCTCTTCGCCCCCCAGAACCTTTACGTCCCTCAGCCGATCTACTACGAGGAAGTCCTCCGCGTCCAACGAAAGGAAGACCTCCCCAATTACGACGACGCATCGAATTTCGCCGATACCCTCGTGAGAGCACCACTCGTACTTTATCCCGAAGAACCTCAGCCCGGGGTCGAAAAACACCGGCACCCCGCGTCACCCCCCGAGCGGCGGTCAGCCGAGTGCGAGCACCGCCTCCGCGTCCCGAAGAACCGCCGACAGTATCTTATCGAGGACGGGGTGGTCGAACCTCCCGCCGCCGCGCCCCAGGGGGTGGGTGTGCGACAGCATCAGCACCGTGCTCCTTATGTTCTCGACGACCTTCCTGTCCAGCTTGGACATGGGGACGAACTCCAGCTTTCTGATCCTCTTCCGGTTGCCCCGGAACACGGAACACGCCCGCGCCAGCGCGTGGAACTTAGAACTGCTCCCGAGGTCCACCGCCATGATCTCGCCGTCCTCGTCCAACGTGAACACGAAGACGTGGCTCGACCACCTGCCGACGGGGCACTTCATGAGAACGAACTCCCCCGCCCCGTTGGAAACGGGA
>Ga0180301_10001167_pt1 | contig 20620 bp, 21 predicted proteins | sample GuaBasSediGuay16_FD_121797 | JGI IMG/M metagenome (GOLD analysis project Ga0180301, IMG submission 121797) | Subseafloor sediment microbial communities from Guaymas Basin, Gulf of California, Mexico - Guay16, Core 4569-2, 12-15 cm | ecosystem: Environmental > Aquatic > Marine > Hydrothermal...
CTTCTTCCCCAAGAGTTATCTGGATGGGGGTAGGCGAGGGAAAAGATGTGCTTATGAATTTAGCAACCCGGATAGAGGAGGAGCTGGTAAGATGTGGATTTGGAAGGGATAAGAGGTGGATACCTCATCTGACGATGGGAAGGGTAAGGTCTTTAGAGGAAAGGGAAAAGCTGGCAAGCCTTATTCAGAGGGAAAGGGATGCTGAGGCGGGAAAAGTGAGGGTGGGAAAAGTTAGCATCTTCAAGAGCCGCCTCACCCCTAAGGGACCTGTTTACACTGTCCTTAAACATATTTTACTGAAGGGAGGCCAGGGATGAAGGAAGAGAAGATGAAAGCCCTGGAGGTAGCCAGACATCAGATAGAGCATCGCTTCGGAAAGGGTTCCCTCATGCGCTTAGGGGAAAGGGTTTCCCGGATGGACGTGGAGGTAATCCCTACAGGAAGCATTGCCTTAGATGCCGCTCTGGGAGTAGGAGGGGTTCCCCGGGGAAGAGTGGTGGAAATATTTGGTCCCGAGGGTTCTGGAAAGACCACCTTAGCCTTACATATAGCCAGTGAAGCTCAAAAGAAAGGAGGTGTGGTGGCCTTTATCGATGCTGAGCATGCTTTAGATCCCACCTATGCCAAGAAGTTAGGAGTGGACATAGATAATCTTCTCATTTCTCAGCCGGACTCAGGGGAACAAGCCCTTGAGATAGCGGAGGTTCTGGTGCGCAGTGGTGCGGTAGACTTAATCATCGTCGATTCAGTAGCTGCTCTGGTTCCTCAGGCTGAATTAGAAGGGGAGATGGGGGATGCTCATGTAGGGCTCCAGGCCAGGCTTATGTCTCAGGCTTTGCGTAAGCTGACAGCGGCTATAAGCAATTCCAAGACCTGCACCATCTTCATCAACCAGCTGAGGATGAAGATAGGGGTCATGTTCGGCAGTCCCGAGACAACCCCTGGTGGTAGGGCCCTCAAGTTCTATGCCTCCATAAGGTTGGATATTCGCAGGAAGGCCTCTCTGACCAGGGGAAATGAGCAAATAGGTAGCAGGACCGGAGTGACCGTGGTCAAGAACAAGCTTGCTCCTCCTTTCCGCAAGGCCGAATTCGATATCATCTTTGGAGAGGGAATCTCCCAGGAAGGAGAGCTACTGGATATGGGGACGAGCTTGGGAATCATCGAGAAATCAGGTAGCTGGTACGCATATGGGGATGTTCAGTTGGGTCAGGGAAAGGAAAATGCTCGCCAGTTCCTCAGGGACGAGAAAAACCGTGCTCTTAAAGAGGAGCTAAGAAGAAGGATAAGGGAGAAGTTGGGCTTAGAAAAGAAAAAGGAAGTGCTCGAGAAAGCCAAATAGGGAATCCAAAGTTGGAAGTTAAGAGGATGGCTAAGATCATAAAAGTGGTGGTGTTTTTCACATTCTTTTTTAGCTTATCTACTTGCCTTGCACAAGCTTCGCCAGATTATGCAATTGAAAAGATATCCTTCCAATCCCAACCTGATTACACCCAGATCTTTCTGGATGTTCCGAGGGAGACTGGATACATAGTTAAGGAGCTGTCCAATCCGCCTCGCCTACTAATTAACCTTTACCCAGCCAAGCTTTTTCTTTCCCAGCGAGAGATCAAGATAGAAGATCAATTTGTCCAGCGAATTCGTCTGAGTCAGGACAGTGACCATGTGGTAAAGATAGTCCTGGACTTATCCAATCCGGAATATTCCTGGGCTGTCTTTCCCTCAGAGGATTCTTCTCAGATCATCGTTGAAGTGAGGAGTCCTGAGAAGGATGTGGTCAGAAGACTCTTAAGAGGGCAGGAGGAAGCATTTACGTTCTCTTTCTCACCGGAGAAAGCTTCTCGGGTAAAGGGAAAAATTCGCAGGATAGTCTTAGATCCCGGGCATGGAGGAAAGGATCCCGGAGCCATCGGTCCTACAGGGCTTAAGGAAAAAGAGGTCACCTTAGCCATAGCTAAGGAGCTGGCGAGGCTGCTAAGAAGGGAGGGATTGGAGGTCTATTTAACTCGAGAGGATGATCGTTTTATCCCCCTGGATCGAAGAGCGGAGATAGCCAATCAGTTGAAGGGAGATATATTCCTGAGCATCCATGCCAATGCCGGTTTCAGTAGAAAAGCCGGCGGAATAGAGACCTTCTTTAACTCCAGGTACAGCTACGGGAAGGGAGCAGAGGAGGTAGCTGCCAGGGAAAATGCTGCTTTCGGGTCCACTGCTACTTTTAAGGAGGTCAGGGCTATAGTCTGGGACCTAATTCAGGACCAGTATCGAGCCGAGTCCAATGAGCTATCTCATTCAATTCAGAGATATCTTGTTCAAGCGACAAACTTAGAAGATAGGGGAGTTAAATCTGCCAGGTTTTATGTTCTCAGAGGAGCAGCTATGCCGGCGGCTTTAGTGGAGGTGGGATTTATCTCAAACCCCTGGGAGGAAAGACTTCTCAAAAGGGACAGCTTCAGGAAAAAGGTTGCCTTAGGAATTTTCAGAGGGCTTATGGATTACATCCGGGAATATCAGGAAAGAGTGAGCGGGTAAAAAGATGAAAAGGCACCTGTTAATCTATATAGTGGTGGGTGTGGTTTTTTTTATAGCGGGGATAGTTTTTGCTCCCGCTCTTCGAGAAAAGGGATATCAAATTAAGGAGTGGGTTACCAGACCTTCTCCTCCACCACCCTCAACGAAGACGGTCATACTTTATTTTTCCCTTCCGGGCGAGGAGTATCTTTTTCCCGAGGAAAGAGAAATTATCGCCTCTTCGGATCCGACTTCGGAGGCGAGGACTATCCTTGAGGAGCTCATCAAGGGGCCGAATAGTTCCTCTCTTTCTCCCACCATCCCTCCCGGGACGAAGGTAAGGGCAGTCTACATAAAAGATGGATGTATTTATGTGGATTTTTCCTCCGCCTTAGCAGAAGATCACCCCGGGGGATCTACCGGGGAGTTGATCACCGTTTATTCCATAGTTGATACCCTCCTGACCAATTTCCCCTCTCAGTCTAAGGTGCAGATTCTAATTCAGGGAAAGCCGAGGGAGACTTTATCCGGGCACATTGACATAAGGAAACCCTTAAGTAAAAATACGGATATCATAAGGCTCAGCCCAGGAATTTAAATCTCGGATCTTCCCTGTTAGCTTCTTGTTCAGGCAAGGTTATGTTAGTGAAGAGTGAAGGGTGAAGAGTGAAGTGGTTGATTATGTCTTCCGGTGAGGCGGTGTCATTCCGCAAGGAATGGTCGAAGACATTTCAACCACCGCAAGGTAGGGGGGAGCAGGCCCAACTTGCCCGAGCGAAGCGAGGGTCGGCTTTGCCGATCGGGCCGTTGAGGGGGGAAAGATTTCCCCCCTCAAGTATCCTAAAGGAATGGTCGAAGACATTTTAACCACCATGAGGTGAAGGGTGAAGATTTAAAATAGCGAAAGGGGATGAAGTTGAGAGATAGAGGAATTGGTGTTTTTGATTCAGGAGTAGGAGGACTTACCGTCGTTCGGGAGATAATGAGGCTTCTTCCCGAGGAAAGGATAGTTTACTTAGGGGATACGGCGCGCCTTCCCTACGGTAGCAAGTCTCCTAAGGTAGTTGATAAGTTCTCCTCGCAGGCTCTTCGATTTCTCCTCAAGCAGGACCTTAAGCTAATCGTGATAGCTTGTAATACCGTTTCTGCTCTCAGCCTGAGGAAGCTAAGGAAAAGTTCACCTCTTCCTTTGATTGGTGTACTGGAATCCGGAGCAAAAAGGGGAGTAGAGGTGACCCGAAATGGGATAATTGGGGTAATAGGCACGAAGGCTACTATAAGGAGCCGTGCCTATCCTAAGCTTATCAGGTCCCTTGCTCCTCAGGTGAAGGTGATAAGCAGGAGTTGTCCCCTGTTGGTTCCCTTAGTGGAGGAAGGATGGTCAAAGAGCAAGATTACCTACCAGGTAGCCTCCATTTACCTTAAACCATTGCTGAGGCAGGACATAGATACTTTAATCCTGGGATGTACTCACTATCCTCTTTTAAAGGGGATATTCCAGGACATCGTAGGAGAAAAGGTGGTCCTGGTGGACTCGGCTCAGGAAGTAGCCAAGAAGGTAAAGGAGCTTTTAAGGAGGAGAAACATAAGAAAAAGGGGAGGTTCTCCTGAACATACTTTCTATATCAGCGATATCTCAAGAAGGTTTGTTCATATGGGAAGACAAATCTTAGGCAGGGAACTGAACAACCTTCGAGAGGTGAATTTAGAGGAGTGGTAGATTTCATTTAATTGACAGATTGCTAAAAATCTATATATAATAAAGCCAAAATTGACCGCAGGAAAGTGGATATTTTTTGGACTATGAGGTTGTTACGAGCAAGAGTTAATTTTGTCATTCGGACCGTTGAGGGAAAATCTTTCCTCAAATATCCTGTGAAGAAGGGGGAAGAAGATGCTTCCTACAAAGATGTTTTTGACCAGAGGGGTAGGAAGACATAAAGAGAAACTTGCTTCCTTTGAGGACGCCTTGAGAGATGCCGGATTGGCTGAATATAATCTGGTCAATGTGTCCAGTATTTATCCTCCGGGATGTAAGCTAATTCGGCGGGAGGAGGGAAAGAAACTTCTTTCCCCGGGACAGATAGTTTATTGTGTAATGGCCAAAAACGCCACTAATGAGCCTCACCGTTTAATCTCCGCCTCCATAGGGCTTGCCATACCCAGAAGAAAGGACCATTATGGGTACCTGTCCGAGCATGCAGGTTTTGGAGAAGAAGAGGAAAAGGCAGGTGAATACGCAGAGGACCTGGCCGCCTCTATGTTAGCTACCATTTTGGGGGTTAAGTTCAATCCGGATAGCAGTTACGATGAAAAAAAGGAAATATGGAAGATAAGCGGAGAGATTGTGAAAACTACGAACATCGCCCAATCAGCCCTCGGGGATAAAAATGGTCTGTGGACTACGGTAATCGCAGCGGCTGTGTTTATAGAGTAGAGCAAGGAGAAATCGTTTCGGCAGAGAGCGGAGGAAAATGAAGAAGGCTTGTAATTTTGGGGACTTACCTCCAGAGTTCTCCAGAGAGGGAAGCTCTAAGGTGGAGATTATCCCCGTTCCTTATGAAGCTACCGTAACCTATAGAGGTGGCACGGGTAAAGGTCCAGGGGCAATCATCGAGGCCTCCCGCTATCTGGAACTTTATGACGAGGAGCTTGATGAACAGCCTTATAAAATAGGGATATACACAGCATCGGAGATGAAAGATCTTCCCCAGGAACCAGAAGCGGCGATAGATAAGATTTATCATCGTATCAAGCACAGCCTCTCCTCAGATAAGTTCCTCATCATCCTTGGCGGAGAACACAGCATCACCGTGGGAGCGGTAAGAGCCTTTGCAGAAAGATATCCTGCTCTGTCCGTATTGCAGCTGGATGCCCATGCTGATCTGAGGAATTCCTACGAGGGCTCCCCTTATAACCATGCTTGCGTGATGCGAAGGGTAGGGGAATGCTGCTCTTTTGTTGCCCTGGGAGTTCGCAGCCTAAGCAAAGAGGAGGCCGATTATATCCAGGATAAATCCCTTAAAGTGGTAAGCGCCTGGGATCTTATGAGGGGTAAAGATTGGAAAAAGATCATCCTTGATTATCTATCAGATGAGGTCTACTTAACCGTAGATCTTGACGTGCTTGATCCCTCCATTATGCCGGCGGTAGGGACTCCTGAGCCAGGGGGATTGGGTTGGTACGAGATTTTAGGAGTCCTTCGTTATCTTGCCGAAAATAAGAAGGTCGTGGGGATGGATGTGGTAGAACTTTCACCTCTCGGGGAAAATATAGCCCCTGATTTTTTGACGGCAAGGCTGATTTACAAGATGATTGGATATGCAGGAAAAAGCTATGGCTGGCTGGAAAGACGATGAACTATGATGAGTTTATGAGGAAACTGAGAAAAGGGGAAATCCTTCCGGTTTACCTGTTTGAGGGTGAGGAGGATTATCTGAAAGGAGAAGCACTTAAGGCATTAAGGGCAAAGATTCTCCCTTCTGAATATGAAGACTTCAACTACCAGGTGTTCCTCGCTCCGGACAGCTCCTCTCACGAGATCGTGGAGTCTGCGAGAACGCCATCCTTTAAGGGGGGATGGCGACTTATAGTGGCGAAGGAAATAGATAAATTTGCCGAATACGACCGGGAAATTCTATCAAACTACTTAGCTGATCCAGTCAATGATACCTGCTTAGTCTGTACGGCGAAAAAACTTGACAAAAGAACAAAGCTTTATCATCTTTTTCTGGAAAAAGGTAGCATTGTCTCCTTTTATCCCCTGCGGGGTAACAGGAAGCTCATTTGGGCTGCACAGAGGGTGAAGAAAAGGGGGAAGAGGATCAGCCCTGAAGCGCTAATTTATTTGACAGAAAGAGTCGGAGATGATCTTTGCTATCTGGACAATGAGATAGAAAAGCTTTGTATTTTCGTTCATCCTAAGGATCTCATAAAGAAGGAGGATGTGGAAGAGGTGATGGGAGAGGGTAGGGGAGAGGGGGTATTTGATTTGACGGAAGCTTTCAGAAAAAAGGAGCTTTCTCGATCTCTTTCCATTCTCTTTCAGCTTCTGGAAAGAGGAGAAGATCCTCAGGGAATTTATTCCTTAATCGTGCGAGAGATAAGAATTTTACTGAGAATAAAGGGAAAAGAAGGCAGGATCTCTCCTTACCAGGCCTGTCCCATTATATTTGGCTGGAAAGACTCTTATTCGGGGTTTTACACGAACATAGCCAAGGAATACCTTCAGGCAGTCAAAAACTTCAGCCTCTCTGAGCTGATCAGCGCCTACGAGCGCCTTGTAGAGATGGAGGCATCCATTAAGACGGGAAGGGAAAAGCCCGATATAGCCCTTGAGAACTTGATATTTGAGCTTCTTTCTGGCTAAGGCTCCTTCTTTTTTATAAAGCTTATCGCCTCGGCACGAGTAGCTGAATTTTCCCGGAATATACCTCTCACCACCGAGGTGACCGTCCTTACTCCAGGCTTTTTTATCCCCCTTATGGACATACAGAGGTGTTCGGCCTCTATCATCACCATAACCCCTCTTGGCTGGAGGGCCTCGTTTATTACGTCAGCTATCTGTGTGGTCAGTCTTTCCTGTACCTGCAGCCTTCTGCTTAAAATGTCCACCACTCGAGCGAGCTTGCTCAAGCCGGTCACCCTCCCTCCCCTGGGAATATAAGCTATATGAGCCTTTCCCAGGAAAGGTAAAAGATGATGCTCGCAGACCGAATACAGGGGAATGTCTCTTAAAAGAATTATCTCATCATGTTTTTCTCCTCTGAGGATGGTCAGTTCCTCCCGAGGGTCCTTTTCTATCCCTCCAAAGATGTCCTCACACATCCTGGCTACTCTGTCCGGAGTTTCCTTTATCCCCGGTCTGTTGGGGTTTTCTCCTATTCCTTCCAGGAATAGCCTTACCGCCATCTTGATTTTATCCTTGTCCATTTGCTCCCCTGTTTATAAGTTTTTTTCCTATCTTAATACATCCTTTAGCGATGTCAATTTGATAAATCAGCATAAATATGCTATATATTTTTAAAAGCCATAATCTTGTGAGGAGGAGAGGATGTCGGTAAGGGTTGGATTTATCGGAACAGGGAAGATTGCCAATCGCCATATAGAGAAGTTGACGAGGATAAAAGAGGTGAAGTTTGTCTCCTTTTGCGACGTAGTTCAGGAAAAAGCGGAAAGGTTAGCTCAAAAATATGGAGGTAGAGCTTATACCGACCACTCAGAGATGCTGGATAAGGAAAGATTAGATGCGGTCTATATTTGTCTGCCCCCTTTTGCTCATACTGATCAGGAGATTCTGGCAGCCGAGAAAGGGATAAACTTATTCATAGAAAAACCCATCGCTTTGAGCCTGGAGAAGGCTCGTCAAATTAACGAGGTCATTGAAAAAGCCGGCGTTATCTCAAGTGTAGGGTACGTATACCGGTATTCTGATATCGTGAACAGAGCCAAAGAGGAGATAGACGGTAAAAAGATCGCTCTTGTTTTAGGATATTATCTTTGCTCTATGCCTTATCCTCATTGGTGGAGAGTAAAAGATGCATCAGGTGGACAGATAGTGGAGCAGACAACTCACATATTTGATCTGGCGAGGTATTTTGTCGGTGAAGTGGACAGAGTTTACGCTCAAAGATCTCAAGGGTTAATGAATGATGTGGAAAACTACAGCGTAGATGATGCTTCCTGTGTAAGTCTTCACTTTAAGAGTGGAACCATAGGGAATATCTCCTCGAGTTGTCTTCTCAAGAAAGGAGGACACTGGGGAATAAGGTTTATCAGCAAGGATCTGGAGGTTAATTTGCATCTTTCCTCACATCTTCTTAGCATTAACAGCGAAAAGGAGATAAAGATAAGGTCATCTCAAGATCCCTATCAACAGGAAAATCAAGCCTTTATTGAGGCGGTGAAGAAAAAAGATCCCACCAAGATCAAATCTCCTTATTTTGATGCCTTGAAAACCCTTGAGCTTACCTTAGCTGCCAATGCGTCCCTGGAGAAGGAAGAGGTAATCTTCCTGTAAAGGTATTTTCTTGAAGTATAGGAATTTATAAACATTTGTTTAATAAAGGGGGGAGCAGCGAAGCGTTGAGGGGGTCATTCCGAAGGAATGGGCGAAAGCCTATGTTTCCCCCCTCAAATGTCGTTTTCTTGTTTTGACTTTTGCCTCAAATCGTATATAATTGCCATTGGGACTCAAGATACAGGGGTTTTAAGGTCCTTGCGGCATATCAATTTCTGAGGAGAAAGTGTCTAATTTGGGGATATTTTCTTGGCAGATACCTTAAATTTATAGGAAATAAGGTGAAAAATCAAAGCTTAAAAGAGGTCTTGAAATTAATCCTGTCCGAGATAAAAGATGTTCTTTCAAAAATAGATGAGAAGAAGACGGAGGCATTTATAGGAAAGATATTGAAGGCGAAGAGGAGATTTCTCCTCGGCCAGGGAAGAAGCGGCCTTGTCGCCCGATGCTTTGCTATGAGGCTGATGCAAATGGGTTTTCCCGTCTACGTGGTGGGAGAGACGATTACTCCGGCTATAGAAGAGAAAGACCTTTTGATTGTCTGTTCAGCTTCCGGGGAAAGGCATCTTGTGCTTGAGATGGCCTCCTTGGCCAGGGAAAAAGGGGCAGCTATATGCGCCCTGACTTCCCGCGAGGACTCGCCTCTGGCTAAGTTTTCCGACCTGTCTATTAAAATACCTGTTTCTTTAAAGGGTTCCTCTTCTCAACCCCTGGGGTCTTTATTTGAGCAATGTCTCCTGCTTTATCTGGAGGGGGTAGTTTTTGTCTTGATGAGGAGGCTGGATATATGCGAAGGGGAGATGAGAAAAAGGCACGCTAACTTAGAGTAGAGGTAAGAAGGTGGAAAAGGAGCTTTTGCGAAAGAGGATTTTGTCCCTTCGTCGTTCTCTTAGCTATGAGGAAATACAGAAAAAAAGTGAGAAGATCAAACAAAGGCTTTTTTCTCTACCCGCCTTTGATAAAGCGCGGGCATTGCTTTTTTATCTGTCCCTGAAGGATGAGGTGCAAACCCGAGATATGATTAAAGAGGCCTTAAAGCTCAACAAAATAGTTGCCGTTCCCTTGATCAAACTAAAAGAGAGGAATATTTTACCGGCGAGGTTATATAGGTTCGATGAAGACCTTACCATTGGTCCTTTAGGAATTCCACAGCCAAAAGGAAACTTAGAGCGTCTTTTGCCCTTGAATGAGATTGAGCTGGTCATCGTTCCCGGAGTTGCTTTTGACGAGAAGGGAAATCGCATAGGCTTTGGGATGGGCTTTTATGACAGATTCTTAAAGAAGCTACCGGCAAGGGTTGAAGTCGTAGCCCTCGCCTTTGAACTGCAGCTTGTACAAAGGATACCATCTCAACCTCATGATATATCCGTGGACTGTATCGTCACCGAAAGACGAATCATCCACTGCAAAAATAAGGGAGGATTTTATGTATTTAAACAGGCCTCTTAAGGATTTCATAGGGGATACCTCCTCCAGGACTCCTACTCCAGGAGGAGGGAGCGTATCTGCCCTCACAGGAGCTCTGGGAGCATCTCTTCTTTGCATGGTGGCTAACTTTACCTTGGGGAAAAAGAAATATAAAGAAGTAGAAGATGAGGTGAAAAAGCTCTTGAAGGAAGCGGAGGAGCTTAAGGAGAAACTGATGAGATTAATTCAGGAGGATATAGAGGCTTATGAGCAAGTTCATCAGGCCATCAAGGCCTCCAGAGGCACTTCAGAGAAGGAAAAGGACTACTCTCAGCTTTTAGAGAAGGCTTTCAAGCAAGCCAGCTCTATTCCCTTAAGGACAGCTCAACTTTGCCTTCAATTGATAAAGTTAGGAGAAAAACTTCTTTTAATAGGAAATCCTAACTTAATCACCGATACAGGAATAGGAGTTCTTCTGGCGGAGACAGCTCTCGAGAGCGCAGCTTTAAACGTGGAAATCAACCTTGCCTCCATTAAGGATGAGGAGTTTAAGAAAAAAAGGTGGGCAGAACTTTCCTCTTTTTTATCCGAAGGGAAAAGGATAAGGGATGGTGTAATCGGGAAAATCAAAAATAGACTAAGAGGTGATGATTTATGAAGGTTCTTTTCGCGGTGTGCTCCTGGGGACTGGGTCATGCCACAAGAGACCTTCCTCTTATTTGGAGAATGATAGAAGCCGGGCATAACGTCACCGTGGTGGGAACGGGTAGATCTTTAAACCTGCTGAGGAAAGAGCTGGGGAAGAGCTGTCGTTTCTTAGATATTCCTGATTATTCCTCTCCTTATTCTGAGAAGGGCTTTCTTGTGGCCAAATTCGTTGGTTATCTTCCTGTTTATATAGAGGAAATTGTCCGGGAACATAGGAAAATAAAAAAATTGGTGAGAAAAGATGGGTATGAAAGGATAATCTCCGATAACCGCTTTGGTGTTTATGATAGCACAATTCCCTCCTATTTTATCTCTCATCAGCTTCGATTTATCCCTCCTCGGAGGGTAAAGATCTTTGAGAGAGCAACTGAGGGATTTAATTATTCCTTCAAGAGAAACTTTTTGAAGTTCTTAGTTCCCGATGACAAGGATAATCCCTTAAGTGGTGATCTTTCTCATAACTTAAGATTTTTTAAGGATGGTAAGGTGGAATATCTGGGGATTCTTTCCAGCTTAAGGAAGCTGGAGGTGAAGGAGGACATCGATTACTTTATTTCTCTGTCAGGCCCTGAACCTCAGAGGACAATCTTGGAGAGAAAGCTTCTAAAACAGGCTCCTCTTTTAAAGGGGAAGATAGTTATTGCCTTAGGTAAGCCAGAGGAATATAAGGAGGAGGTAAGAGGTAATATACGTATCATCAGTTTCTTAGACAGAGAAAAACAAGAGGAGATTATGAACAGGGCAAAACTGGTGATTGCCAGACCAGGATATACTACCCTGATGGAGTTGGCTTTTTTAGGGAAAAAGGCTTTGCTCATTCCCACTCCCGGTCAGACCGAGCAGATCTATCTGGCAAGCTATCACAGAAGTAAAGGGAACTTTTATAGCGTGGACCAGGATGAGTTAGACCTGGTAAGGGATGTGGAGAGGGCTAAACAGTACAAGGGGATAAGCTACGAGGAAGCTGGGGAAAGTGCTGTAGATAAGTTTATGAGGACAGTATTTGGAGAATGAAGGGAAAAGTCTTCGTACTTTTTTCGACGATAATTGCAGGTATAATATTTGTTCTTTTGTTTTACATAATTGGAGTGGAGCAGATACTGTCTCGAATAGGAGAGTTGGGGCTTGTAGGAAGTGTTATCTTCGTAGGAACCGCTCTTTTTATTCTCTTTATCTCAGCTATTTCCTGGCAGGTGATCCTTAAAGGATATGGATACCGTCTTCCCTTCGGAGACGTGATAGTGGCCAGGACAATAGGTTTTGCCATCAGCTATCTTACTCCTTCTGCGTATATAGGAGGAGAGCCTCTGAGAATCTATATACTCAGCAAGAAACATTCCCTATCCTTAACCAGAGTGGGAGCCACAGTTATCGTAAGTAAGTTCCTGGAATTAGGAGCGGCTCTGTTCTTCGTTTACTTAGGGAGCATTTTCACCTTAATAGAATATGAACTTCCCGTCAGCGTTTACATGACCGTCTTGGTAGTTAACGTTATCTGCGGAGTTGGGATGGGGCTGATTCTGCGTGCCTTTATCCGTCAGAACAAGGTCTTCACCTATTTAGTCGGTCTTCTGGGTCGTATAAGATTCCTCTCCAATTCTCTTAACAAGATCGAGCCAGAGATATCCAAGATGGAAGAGGAAATCTTTTCAGCCTTCAGAGAGCATAAGAGGGAGACCATCTTAGCTTTCGGTCTTAATCTGGCGGGTGAACTTCTCGTGTTTCTCAAACCAGCTATTTTCTTTTATTTCCTCAAGGTCATCCTCAAATTTTCCCAGCTTGCCCTCCTTTTCGCCTTAACTCATCTTCTTCTTTCCCTGCAATTTACCCCCGGAGCATTGGGCATCTTTGAACTGGGGGAAATAGGAATTTTTCAACTCGTGGGAATAGGACCTGACAGAGCTCTTGCCTTCAGCCTGATGGTTAGAATAGCTGATTTAACAGGGGTAGCAGTAGCGGCGATTTTCGCTCTTCACCTGGGATTGAAGGCGCTTTTGAGGGTAAGGGAGAGATGAGAGTCTGTTTTGTCTCGGATCAGGCTTTTCCTGCCTTTGGAGGAGAGGGGATTTCCACCAGGAACTTTTGCTTAAACTTAGAGCAAAGGGGACATAAGGTAATTCTTTTAACCTCAAAGGTTAAAAATCCCCCCTCGGTGAGGCAAATTAACATTTACAGGTTCTTCAGCATTCCCATTCCCGTAAAAAGGGGCTACCTCGCCTTTCCTCCTATGAGAAAACTTCTTTCCCTCTTACAAGACGAGCGAATAGAGCTTGTCCACATTAATCTTCCTACCTTTTTGGGTTGGCAAGCCTTAAGGGCGGCCAGGATAATGAGGATTCCCGTGGTTATGGGGTTCCATGTTCAGGTGGGCAATGTCATTCGTCATTCTCTTCCGCTGTTCTTTTTCGGAAAGCTGGTGGAAGGATGGTTTTCCTTTTTTTTCAGGCAAGGCGACATAGTGATTGCTCCCTCCAGTTTTGCCAGCAGGGTTTTGCGTCGATACACCGACAGGCCTATTGAGGTGATAAGCAATGGAGTTGATCTGGAAAAATTTAACCTGGAGAAGGTTTCTTTCGAAGATAGGGAACGCTTCAGGAGGAAGTATTCATTGGCAGGCTTCTCTGTCCTGCTTTATGTGGGTCGATTAAACTATGAGAAAAACGTGGGTTATCTCATCGAGATAATGAAAAATTTACCGCGGAAGGATATCGTCCTTCTAATTGTGGGAGAGGGGGAGTTAAGGAAGGAGCTCGAAAAGAAGATAAAGAGGCTCAGAATGGAGAAAAAGGTTATCCTCGCCGGCCGTCTGGAAGATGAGGAGCTACTGTGTGCCTATGCTGAGGCGGATATCTTCATCCTGCCCTCCTTTACGGAACTACAGAGCATAGCTACCTTAGAGGCTATGGCGATGAAAAACGTCATTATGGTGGGAAAGAGCGAGGAAAGTGCAGCTCAGGAGCTTGTCAGGGAAGGAGTAAATGGATATACCTTTAGCTTAAAAAATCCCCGGGATGCAGCGGACAAGATAGGTAGGGTTCTTTTTGATGAAAAGCTTAAGGAGAGGATGCAGAAGAATGCATTTGAAATGGTCCGTCAGCACGATATACGAAAAAGTGTCTCGAAGTTAGAGGCACTTTATCAGAGGTTAATTGATGGCAAAGCCCGCCAGGCTCACCAAAAGGCTGTTTTTTGACTAAAGTTGAACTTTTGATAGAATCTATTAAAACGACACTTGAGGGGGGAAACATAGGCTTTCGCCCATTCCTTCGGAATGACCCCCTCAACGCTTCGCTGCTCCCCCTTCATCGACACTTGAGGGGGGAATCTTCCCCCCTCAACGCTTCGCTGCTCCCCCTTCATTAGACAGATGTTTATAAATTAAATAAGAGCTGTGCTACCTCAATATTCAGGAGAATGCTCAGCTCCTCGTCGAGGAGGAGAGAATGTATGAGATAATGGTGGAGATGGATTTTTCAGCTGCCCATCAGGTAAGAGAGGTAGGTGGCAGATGTGAAAATCTTCACGGGCATACTTACAAGGTGCAAGTATTTCTTGAGGGGAAAGATTTGAACGCGGTAGGAATGCTTGTTGACTTTAGAGAGGTCAAGAGAAAAGTCAAAAAATGGGTGGATAAGTTGGACCACACCTATTTAAACGAGTCCCTGAAGGACATAAATCCCACCGCGGAAAATCTGGCAAGATATTTGTTCGAGAGATTGCAAGAGGAAATAAACTGTAAAGGGGTAAGGTTAAGCAGGGTCAGGGTAGCGGAGGCTGAGGATGCCTGGGCAAGTTATTCCGGGGAGGAAGATTAAATGGAACCTGTACTTCAGGTAGCTTTAGATTTTTTAAACTTAAAAAGAGCTTTAAAAGTGGCAGAAGCGGCTGTCCTTGGAGGAGCGGACTGGCTGGAGGCAGGAACTCCTTTAATCAAAAGTGAGGGACTGGATAGCGTTCGAGAGTTGAGAAAAAGATATCCCCATCATACTATTGTGGCCGACATGAAAATTATGGACGTGGGCAGGATAGAAGCCGAGTCCGCCTTTAAGGCAGGGGCTGATATCGTTTGCGTGCTGGCCGTTGCCGATGATTCCGTGATCAAGGAGTGCGTGGAGGCGGCCAGAAACTACGGTGGCAAGGTTATGGCTGATTTAATCGGTATGTCTTCGCCTCTGGGAAGGGCTAAGGAGGTGGCAGATTTGGGAGTGGATTATCTGGGGATGCATACTTCCATCGATGAACAGATGAGAGGAAAGGACCCCTTTAAAAAATTGAGACAGATCTCATCGGCGGTAAATATACCCATAGCTGTGGCCGGAGGAATTAACTCGGAGACAGCCGCTGAGGCGGCAGATGCAGGAGCTGAGGTAATCATCGTTGGAGGAGCTATCATCAAGGATAAGGACCCTGAGAAGGCTACCAGGACAATCAAGGAAGCGATAAAAAAGAGAACGGTTATCAAGACGGAGCTGTTCAAGAGGGCGAAGGGTGAAGAAATTGTCCGAATCTTGAGAAAAGTCTCCACTCCTAACATCTCCGACGCTATGCATCGAACGGGAGAAGTCGAGGGTCTTATAATGGTTACCCCGAATGTTAAGCTTATAGGACCTGCCCTTACGGTGAGGACCTATCCAGGGGACTGGGCAAAGCCTGTGGAGGCGATAGATAAGGCAGAGAAGGGTCAGGTATTGGTTATCGACGTGGGAGGAGTGGGGCCTGCTGTATGGGGTGAGCTCGCCACCCATAGCGCCATCCAGAAGGGACTTGCCGGGGTGGTGATCAATGGAGCCATCAGGGATGTTCCGGAGATAGTCAAGCTGAAGTTCCCTGCCTACGCTAAGATAATCACCCCTACTGCAGGAGAGCCAAAGGGATTTGGGGAAATTGGTGTACCCGTCCAGGTAGGAAAGGTGAGGGTGTTTACCGGGGATTGGATAGTGGGAGATGAGGATGGACTGGTGGTGATTCCCAAGGAGAGGGCGGTAGAGGTGGCCAACAGAGCGATGGATGTCCTGGAGAGAGAAAATCGCATTCGAGAGGAGATCAAGGAAGGAGGTACCTTATCCTCGGTGATGGAGCTTCTCAGATGGGAGAAAAGAAGTTGATACTGGTGAAGGGCAAAGAGTTAAAATACTGCATACTCTCAGCTATATTTGAAGGAAAAGGATGATCTCCGTAAATGGTATTCTTTGTGTAAGTATTATTCTTTTAGCTGGCTTTATATTCCACAGACTGCTGCAGAAATTAAGATTTCCTGCTGTAACAGCTTATCTTCTTCTGGGTATACTGATTGGTCCTTACATGTTGGACCTTATTCCCGGGCAGATCTTGAATGCCTCAGGGCTGGTTTCCAATATTGCACTTGGCTTCATCGCCTTTACCCTTGGCGAGAACTTCTCCTTAAGCAACATCCGTAAACTGGGTAAATCAGTGCTTTGGATTTCCATCGGAGAGGTAACCTTTTCCTGGGCGCTGGTTACATTTTGCCTTCATTTTTTCCTCAAACAACCCCTTTACCTTTCCCTTCTTTTCGGGGCAATTGCTCCAGCCACTGCACCGGCGGCGACGGTCATGGTCATCAGGGAATATAAGGCCAGGGGTCCTATGACCGATACCATCCTGGGAGTGGTGGCCATTGATGATGCCTGGGGTTTAATTCTGTTTGCCATATGTTTAGCTCTTTCCAGGGGTCTCTTTTACCATACAGTTAATTCTATTCCTCTTGTGGTAATATTGAAAGCTCTTCTGGAGGTCGGTGGGGCATTCCTCTTAGGAGGGGCTATGGGTTGGATATTTTCTTACCTTTCCAAGTTTCTCCATGCCCAGAGTGAGCTCTTAATCTTTACCATCGGATTTATTCTCTTAGGCATTGGACTGGCCATCCATTTCAATCTCTCCGTACTTTTATCTCTTATGTTCTTAGGAGCGGTGATAGCTAACAGGAGCTCCATCAGCTCCAAGCTCTTTGATACGGTGAAGGGAGTTGACTCTCCCCTTTATCTTGTCTTTTTCACCCTTGTAGGAGCAAGCCTGGAGCTTTTTTCCCTAAAGGAACTGGGAATATTAGGGGGAGTTTATTTTCTCACCCGTCCTCTGGGTGAATGGATTGGTGCATATGTAGGCGCTGTTATCTCCAAAGCACCTCGTCTGGTGAGAAATTACGTAGGTTTCAGTCTGGTTCCCCAGGCAGGAGTTGCTCTGGGAATGGCCCTTTTATGCAAGTCTATTTTCCCTGAAGCAGGCACAATAATTCTCAACGTCATCATCGCGACCACAGTAATTTATGAACTGACTGGTCCGTTCTTTACCAAATTTGCCCTACTGAAGGCTGGAGAGATCTGACTATGGGGAAATCAACTTTCTTCTTATTGTTGGCTCTGCATGGTTAATATTTTTACCTTCTTTATATGTCTTTCGTCTGCATCCACTATGGATATTTGTAGATTTTCATATTTGATAATCTCTCCTCTTTCAGGAATCCTTCCCAAGAGGCTGATGATGAACCCCCCTATGGACTCAAAGGCAGCCGTCTTTTCTGGTAGGTGCGTGTTAAGCCTGTCATTGATCTCGTCGATATCCGTGTCCGCCTCAATTAGAATAGATCCGTCCTTGAGGACCTGGATTTTTTCCTTTTCCCGATCGTATTCATCTTCTATCTCTCCCACGATCTCCTCAAGCAAATCCTCCATAGTTACTATACCAGCCACCCCACCGTATTCGTCCACCACAATGGCCAGGTGAGTTTTCTCCTTTTGAAGCTTGCGGAACAGTTCACTCAGGCGGGCGGTGTAGGGAACGAAGAGAGGAGGATGCATTATCTCCTTCACCTTTAAATCTTTATTTATTTCGGAAAGAAGGTTTAACACGTCCTTAATGTAGGCCAACCCCACTATGTTGTCTATGTTTTTGTGATAAACAGGTATCCTTGAGTAGCCGGACTTTTTTACCAACTCTATCAGCTCGGATAAAGGGGCCTCTTGTTCAATACAGACCATCTTGGTACGAGAAACCATTATCTCCTTGACCTGGGTCTCGTCAAACTCTAAGGCACTATGAGCTAACTCCTCCTCTCCTTCCTCTAAGGCGCCTTCTTCTCCTCCTATGTCGATGAGGGTATGGATTTCCTGTTCGGTGATGGGATGCTGCATCTTGACTTCTCTTACTCCGGCAACTCTCAAGATTATCTGGCTGAGGAAGGTTAAGGCTTTCACGATGGGGTCGAAGACTCTGGAGAGAAAGAGAAGCGGTCCAGCTATCCTCAAGGAGATAGTTCTGGCGTGTTGTTGACAGTATCTTTTGGGAACTATCTCGCCAAAGAGCAAGATTATGAAGGTAACTACTCCTGTAGCTATTCCTGCTACCTTTCCCGGAGTTCCTCCTATTAGCTGCCCTACCAGAATGGTGGCTAAGCTACCGGCAGCGATGTTGACCAGGTTGTTACCAATTAAGACCGTGATCAACCACTGTGAAGGCTTATTTAAGAGGGTCTCTATCCAGCGGCCTTTCCTTTTATTTTCCTTGACCAAACTTTTCAGGGTGAGCTTATCCAGGGAAGAAAGAGCAATTTCTGCTCCTGAAAAAAAGCCCGAAAGTCCCACACAGATTATCAAAAGGACTATTAAGACCCACCGTTGACCCAAGTATTGTCTACACCTCCTTTGAAATATTTTTCCTCAATTTTTTTAATCTTGTCTAATCGTCTTTTATGTCTCCCCCCCTGAAACTTTCCCTTTAGCCATTCCTCTACTATTTCCTTAGCAAGATCTACGCCAGTTAGCCGTGCTCCTAAGATGAGGATGTTGGAGTCGTTGTGTTCACGGGAGAGGCGAGCAGCGAAAACTCCATAACAGGGGGTGGCTCTTATTCCTGGAACCTTGTTGGCTACTAAACACATTCCCAATCCTGTCCCACAGATGAGAATCCCCCTTTCGAACCTACCTTCTGAAACCTTTTCGGCTACCTTTTTTCCTATGTCGGGATAGTCGTCATCCAACTGGTCACTATCGACGCCAAAATCTTGATATTCCACTCCTTTTCCCCTCAAGAAACTTTTTATCTCCTCCTTTAACCTGTATCCAGCGTGGTCAGCTCCAATGGCTATCTTCATTTAATTGTTTCTCTTTCGGTAGTCGATTAGTTTGTTGGCCAGCTGAGGACTTATCCTTGCTCTGACAGCAACCTCATTTTCCAGATATTCCTTGCTTAATACCTTTCCCTCTCTATGAATGAGGGCGAGTAGATCGCTCTTGTGATAGGGGAGGAGAAGTTCAACGAGGACTCTTTCCCCCTCAAGCACCTGGGCTATTTTGTCCAATAGAGCATCCAGGCCATCTCCGTATAAAGCTGATATGGCTACGTCTGCATCTAAATTTCTGCGAAGACGGGAAAGCCGATAGCCGTTTTTAACCAGATCGATCTTATTTAAGACGTTGATCACAGGTTTGTCATCCACCTTTAACTCTTTTAACACCGAATAGGTGGCTCTGTTTTCTTCCTCTAACTTGGAATGTGAAGCGTCCAGAACATTGACGAGAAGGTCTGCCTCTTCTATCTCCCTTAAAGTAGCACGAAAGGCAGCTATCAGGTGGTGGGGTAGTTTGTTGATAAAACCCACGGTATCGGTGAGAAGTATGCTTTCCTGGTTTGGTAAGGTGAGTTTCCGGGTGACGGGGTCCAACGTGGCGAACAATTTATCATCCACCTTTACCTGAGCGTTCGTCAAAGCGTTAAGAAGGGTTGATTTTCCGGCATTGGTATAGCCTATTATAGCTACCACAGGCCAGCTGTTCCGTTTTCTTTTCCTTCTTAAAATATCCCTTTGCTGTTCGATCTCCTTTAATTTTTCCTTTAATCTTCCGATTCTTTCCTTAATTCTTCGACGATCCACCTCGAGCTTTGTCTCTCCCGGTCCTCTTGTTCCTATTCCCCCTCCCAGTCGAGAAAGGATAACTCCCTTTCCCCTGAGGCGAGGAAGTAAATAAGTTAACTGCGCCAGTTCTACCTGGATCTTTCCTTCCGATGAGCGAGCTCTTTGGGCAAAGATATCCAGGATGAGCTGTGTTCGATCGAGAACCTTAACCTCCATTATCTCCTCAAGGTTACGCTGTTGAGAAGGGGCGAGATCATCGTCAAAGATGACCACATCTGCTCCTAATTCCTTGACAAGATTAGCTATCTCCGCTGCTTTTCCCTTTCCGACGTAAAAGGTGCTATCAACACCTGCACGTGTCTGGACAACTTTTGCTACTACCTTCCCCCCTGCCGTCTTTGTGAGATTGGCCAGTTCCTCCAAGGAGTCCTCCGTGGTCCAGCTGGAAGAAATCTTACGCGGCCTCTTCTCCTTCAAGGCAACCAGGATTGCCTTCTCTTTTAACTTAGAGCCATCTTCTTCTTTTACTAAGGTATTCCCCCTTACAAACTTTTTCTCCTCCTTCATTCGAACCTACTATATAATTAGCAAAGAAAGGTGTGATTGTCAATCTCTGTTGTTCGATAGGGCCTTTGCTATAGCCTCGCCGAACTTTCTGGCAGCCTGTGGTCCTTCTGCAGTGATGATTTTTCCCTCTATCTGAACAGATTCCCCCGTATAAATAGCTCCCCTTGCCTCTATTTTTCCTCTCTCCGAAGGCCACACGGTGGCCTTCTTTCCCCTTAGAACTCCTGCATTGGCTAAGGTGACCGGAGCGATGCAAATGGCACCGAGCACCTTGTTCTTTTCTACAGCCTCTTTGGCGATGTTGTGAGCTAAGGAATCATTCCAGTATTGGCTGGCTCCTGAGCCGCCCACGAAAATGATGGCATCGTAATCGTCTACCTTAATCTCGCTCAATAACATATCCGGTTTTACCTTTCCCCCTAACATACCTCTGGCTATATTAAACGAGGTGGAGGCGACGATTACCTTTACCCCTTCTGCCTCGAGGATTTTTTTAGGTTCAAATAGTTCCTCATCTCGAAAATTCTTCTCCGCAATGA
>Ga0180301_10001170_pt1 | contig 20596 bp, 23 predicted proteins | sample GuaBasSediGuay16_FD_121797 | JGI IMG/M metagenome (GOLD analysis project Ga0180301, IMG submission 121797) | Subseafloor sediment microbial communities from Guaymas Basin, Gulf of California, Mexico - Guay16, Core 4569-2, 12-15 cm | ecosystem: Environmental > Aquatic > Marine > Hydrothermal...
CAAGTAAGTAAAAAGCCGATATAATAAATCAAAAAATTTCCTCTTTTTTATATTTATACATCAAGTCAAATAAGAAGCAAGCTTAACTTTTCATGTTTTGGCGTTAAACAATCCTCAAGTCATGCAAGAACGATCCAACAAATTTAAATCATCCTTTTAATTTCAATCAGAGTTTCTCCTGTTCTCACTAAAATAAAAAATAAATTTTTAGGCGATTTTGGTGCGGCCGCCGGGATTTGAACCCGGGATCCCAGGCTTTCTTAGGCGAGGAGGCTTCCATAATATTCTATTAATCTATTAATACTCATTGGGATCATGATGAATTATTATCGCTTAATTTATTCCTTTAACTTTCTCCCCGCCTTGGAAGGCCTGTGTCCTAACCAGGCTAGACGACGGCCGCATGTCTTCATAACGCTTTATGGTTTTTCTATTTCTTTTCTTCTAGTTATTAAGTTAATTAAATTTTTTGGATTCATCATATAAAGCGCTTATTTTTAGCCTTTTTCTAGATATTCATTTTATAGGCGGGAGATTTTAAATCTTGGATGACTCAGACTTGGGCGTTTTCCTTCCTCCATTAATATTTGCGCGTAGGCTGCGTTTATTAGGCTTATTGCCGGAAACATATATTCAGCGTCGTTTATTGGTCCATAAAGCACGAAATCGGCTCCTATGGCTATTGGCAACCCATTCGCTATGGAAGAGCAGACCATGGTTAGGAGCTTATTCTTTTTATTTTTTAGTGATTTCCATGAAGCTATCGCATTGTGAGCCCCGCAACCGGAGGGATAACCAAACTGCTCCTTTACTTCATATATTGCTTTGCATGCTAAACCCAATGTGGCAATGTCCAGAACAACCGTGTCAACAAGTATGTTCTTGATTCCAGCAGCCTTTATCCTCGGAATCAAAACGTCTAGGAGCTTAATTCTTTCCTTGTAGGAAATTATGGCTTTTGTACTGTACGTTAACGCTATAGCTGATTGGATTCCCGTTTCTTTTGCTTTATTGTAAATCGAGGGCTTGGTCTCCGGATTAATAGAATTTAAGAGAGTTCTATCTATTATGCCGAGTTCTCTAGCAACTTCCATGCCGCTTAAACCAGCTTCTTCAGAGACGTAATCTATTAGAAGCGGCATTTTAGTTACATCAGCAGCAAATTCAAGATATCTCCTAGCGTTCTCCGGATTTGAGCATACAACATCAAGCATAGCTGGAAGCCCAGTTTTGTCAGAAATCTCCTCCAGTTTAGAGATTAGGCTCTCAGCTGCCTCACGATTAAAGTCTCCGGTTTTCTCATCTTGAACATTTTTGTCGCCTTTGTAGAATATGCTTCCGATCATGACCGTGGGATTTTCACCTGGTTGGCCGCCAACCTTAACGCCGGAGATATTAAAAACCATCTGTTCTCTGCTAAACCTAAACATGAAGTATCCCCCTCTTCACTAATAATTAATCATTCAAATGACCTTTCAATATTTAACTTTTACAGTTCCTCTATACGCTGATAAATTATTTTTATTTAATTAGATTAGAATTCTTAGATATATTTAATGATGTTATCTGCGGACTAAATATTCAGAATTGTGGGGCTGACGTAATCATGAGGAAGGGCCGGCTAATTTGTATAGAGGGGCTTGATAGAAGTGGTAAGACAACTCAATCTCGTCTTCTAGTTAAAGCCCTCAGGAATAAGGGTTTTGAGGCTATATACACGACTGAGCCAAGCACTGGCGAGATTGGGAGATTTATAAAACGTTATATTTTAAGGAGGCGTGAACGTGTATCGGCTTCGATAGAGGCCCTACTTTTTGCAGCTGACAGAATTGATCATGCAGAGAGGGAGATAAAACCTATGCTTAAAGAGGGAAAAATAGTTGTCTCAGATAGATACATTTATTCCTCATTTGCTTATCAGGGCGCTGCTGGCTTAGATATAGAGTGGATAAGGGAGGTAAATAGGATGGTGCCTAAACCTGATTTAGCGATTTATTTGGATGTTCCAATAGAAATCATCATAGAGAGGTGCAGGAGAAGACGAATTAAATCAGTGATGGAGTTTCCGGAAATACAGATGAAGGTTTACGAGATTTATATGAGACTTGTTAGAATTGGAGAACTTGTGCCTGTTGATGGAACCCGTCCGATAGAAATAGTTTCGCAGGATATTCAGAAAATTGTTCTTGAAAAATTGAAACTCTAACATTTTATTGTTCAGTAAGCTTGTAGATGTTTAATCGTTATAGAACCTCCCTTTCTAGCCAATTCCAGATTTATTTTTTCTATTAAAAATTTTATGAGGTCTTTTACTGATATACGTTGTAATCCTTTCTCATGAAATACTTGAACCTCAAATTCTTCGTTACCAAATATGAACCTGAAGAAATAATAGTCGAACCTCAGGGCTCTTCTTCTTCCATTTCTAAGCATATAATATCTTATAATGCAAAAAAAGTCGAGTATGCTGAAAGCCTTCCTGGCAATCTCCCTAAAAAGAACTTTTAGCTCTTCCTCATCAATGTAATTAAATATTAAGCCATTAGCAACTCCAGCCTCAAATATAACATCCACATTAGATCCAATTAATGCAGCTAGGTTGCCATTTATTCTCCGACCATTCAGCTTATATAATGCATTTAAAATAGCGATTTGGAGTTCACTTAAGGAAACGTTAAATTCGAGTCTGGCAACACCATGATAGGTGTTTGGGAATCCCTCGTAGACTCCAAGAGTCCTATTAAATTTCATCCCTCATTCCTTTTTGTTTTCTAATTCTCCTTATTTTTTCGAGGTTATCCAGTAAAGTGGACATCATAGAACTCAAGTGCTGAACTTCTTCAAGATCATCTTCAATCTTAAGTTTTTCATTGATTTCCCAAATTTTCATTAATAAGGTCGTCTCAACCTGGCTAAGCGTTGAGAGAGCTTCAATTTCCCTAGCCTCCTCCTCTTCCCTAACAACCACCACCTTTTTCTGGCATTGAGCACACCAAAGTTCACCACTTTTGAGCCTAAATATTGGCGACGCGCAGATCGGACATGAAAGATCGGTTAGGGTAGCGCCACTCCTCAATAAATCAGCCATCAAACGCACTCTATCGCTCCCACTATTCTTCTTTTCAGACATTAGCTCTCACCCTTTCCTCCTTCAATAAGAATCTCTCCTAGTTAAACATTTTTAGAATGAGGAGGCTACATGCCTCTTAATTGCCTTAATTTTAAATAGTTTAACTAGTTCAATGGCTTCTTTAACGTTCTTAGCCTTAGCCAACACTCTAATTCTATATGGGTTTATTTGAATTTGGTAGCCGCATCTCAGACATTTAGCCGTTTTCTGCCCCTCTCTAGCATACCTAATTAGCTTACATCTGGGACAAGCAAACACTAGGTAATCCGCCAAGCATATCCCTCTCTTCATTTGCTATAGAAAAATCTTCTCTATTGCGTCTTCAAATCCAGTAAAATAATGTTAACTCTTCAACCTTTTAACTCTTCCCCATAGGTTACAATTTAGATTTCCTGAATTAGCCTATAAAGTGTAAAACTGAGCACACCATTTCTATAGGTGAAATCTACAACTCTTGGTATAACAGGAACCGGCAACACTAAATGCTTATAGAATCTCACATCTTCATGCTCAGCAGCTATTATAACCTCCCATTCAGAAACGGACAATCTTATGTCGCCTTCCTCCACACCGGGCATATAAGCCATAACAATAATCCTATCCGGCTCAACATGAATATCTACAAGCGGAGTTCTAACCCATGGAGCAACGATGGGTCGCACAGGCTTGTATGCTCTTTCTTCCTTGGCGGCAACCTTTCTCTTAGGCTTAATGCCAAAAGCTTTCACCATCATTAATCCAAAGACGAAGCCGCCTATATGTGCCCAAAAAGCTACACCTGATGTGATGCCGCTTAAGGATATTATGCCCATAAGCAGCTGATAAATGAACCAGAAACCCAAATAATAGTATGCTGGCACGCTAATTATTGTAATAAAAATATAGAATACAACCGTTCTTATTCTAGCATTAGGATATAAGAGCATGTATGCTCCTAAAACCGCTGAGATCGCTCCTGAAGCCCCAACAGCCGGCGTCCAGAGATCAGCAATCACATAGTAAATTGGGCTGATATAGAGGGATAAGAGTGTTGATGCTATGTGAGCTAAATCTGCAAACAAGCCTCCAGCCAAATAAAAAATCAAATATTTTGCATGTCCAAGCGTATCTTCAACATTATCTCCGAAAACCCAAAGATAAAGCATGTTTCCCAGCAAATGTAATATGTCTGCGTGCATAAACATGCTTGTAAAAAGGGTCTCCGGACGTTTACCGCTTAAAATGAGAGCTGGAATGGCCCCATATTCTATAATTGCTTTTTTAAAAGCGCGGAAACCTCGTATAAAAAAGAAGAAGAAAACTATCACATTGGCAATTATTAGCATATAATTTACATATGGCCTTTTAGAAGGTCTGTTCTCGTCATAAATAGGTATCATCTATGGGCACTCCCAACCTTAAATTTACTCATTTATAACCTTTCACGTCGTTTCTAAGATTTTTTTCACAGCTCTTTTATAGATTTTTATACTCGTCAAATACTCTTGGATGCTTATATATTCATTGGGGGTATGACTTAAACTAGAATCACCGGGACCATAAGTTGCAACCGGAATCTTGAAGCGGGCTCCAAAGATGTTCATGTCTCCTGTTCCAGTTTTTCTAAGCAATCTCGCCTTCTCGCCGGTCTCCTCTAGAATCGCTTCTCTTAAAGCCTTTATAACAATCGTATCTCTCTTGGCTACATAGGGCTCAACTCTACCAGTAACTTTAAAGTTGACTGTTAATCCATAGTTTTCTTTAAGGAAATCTTCAATTAGGTCGCTGATGATTTTTATGGCTTTCTGACAATTGATAGTTGGCGGGAGCCTCAAATCAATGTCTAAAGTGCATATGTCTGGTATGCTACCTGTTGTTCTGCGGCTTAAGATGCCAACTAACGTAGGTGTCAGCGAATAGAATACTCCAAACAGAGACTTATACTTCCGCTCGCAAACATTTTTTAGTCTATTCCACAATTCAAAGCCTTTCTCAATAGCGTTAGGCAAGATATGCTGGGCACCTACATGCCCAGTTGCGGTTCTACAGGTTACCTTGAGTTTGAGATGACCTTTGTATGCAAACGTTATATTTTTTATTCCACTTGGTTCGCCGAATATTGCATAGTCGATATTAGCGTTTTCGCGTATGAGCTGCTTGATTCCTTTGCCCCTTCCTTCCTCATCAACGACGCATGCAACTATAATCCTGCCTTTCGATATTTCTAGTTTAAGGTTTGAAGTGGCGATTATCATCGCAGCTAATGAGGATTTTGCATCCACTGCCCCCCTGCCGAAAAGCATTTCGCCTTCAATCCTAACCGGTATCCACCCTGGAACAGTATCCATATGCCCGCATAGGAGAACTGTTGGAGCTCCTGATCCGATTTCGCCGTAAACGTTACCAGCTTTATCCATCCAAACTCTTTTAAAGCCTATTTTTTCAAGTTCATTAAGTAAAAAATGGGCTATTTTCTCTTCTTTTCCGCTCGGACTATAAATCTCCAGCATTTTTTTAAGAAAATCCACCGAGTAACTCTGATTATAAACCATTCTAATCACTTTAAATAGTTAGTTTATTTAGCGCCTTTAATTTTCCTCTCTTCTTCTGAAATGATCTCCCTAAGTACTTCAGCGACTTTTTCAAGTTGATCCATATCTATGATAAGTGGGGGGAGAAAACGGATTACATTTCGACCAGAATACAAAAGTATTACACCCTTTTCCAGAGCTCTCATCAATATGTTATAGATGTCTATTCTAGCTTCAAGCCCAAGCATTAAACCTAAGCCACGTGCTTCCCTAAGAATCTTAAATTCATCCACAAGTTCTTGAAGAATCCTCTTAAATTTGTCTCCTAGGTTTCGGGCTCTCTCAACAAGTCTTTCCTCAACTATTACGTCTATTGTTGCGCATGCAGCTGCACATGCAAGCGGATTTCCGCCAAAAGTGCTCGTATGCTCGCCAACTTTAAGGGAGTTCATAATTTCTTCTCTAGCGATTGTTGCAGCTATTGGCACACCGCCACCCATGGCTTTAGCGACGCAAAGTATGTCCGGCGTAGCATTCCAATGCTCTGAAGCCCACATCCGTCCGGTGCGTCCGAAGCCTGTTTGAACCTCATCGAAAATTAGCACGATTTCATGCTCGTTGCAGATTTTCCTTAAGCCATTTAGGAAACCTTGGGGTGGAACGTGGATGCCACCTTCACCTTGAATCGGCTCAACAATTATTGCGGCGGTATTCTCGGTAATAGCTTCTCTAACTCTGTCAAGCTTACCAAAAGGTGTAAATTTGAAGTTTGGATTTAGAATCTGCTTGAATGATCGGCGGTATTTTGGATTCCATGTTGCTGATAGGGCGCCTAAGGTCTTACCGTGGAAGCCTCTAACCATACTTATAATCTCGCTTTTACCAGTATATTTTACAGCAGCCTTTATAGCACACTCAACGGCTTCAGCCCCACTATTAGATAAGAAAATTTTATTTAATCCGTTGGGGGCTATCTTAGCGAGCTTCTCTAAGAGCTCAGCTCTCTTATCATTGTAGAGGGATCCATGACACGCTATAAGCCTTTCGCATTGGTCCTTTATAGCCTTAACAATTTTCGGATGGCAGTGTCCAACTAAGCTTACGCCATAGCCCCCCATACAGTCTATATAGGCTTTTCCATTTACATCGTAGAGGATTGCCCCTTCTCCTCTAACAGCGCATATCGGAAACTTCTGGTAAACATTTGCTAAATAAGCGTTCTCAATGGCAATTAGTTCTCTTTCATTCAGTGGTTATCACCGTGCCATTTAATCCATTTAGAGCGGCTAATATAGGATTATCGATTAAGCCGGAGGCTATAACAGTCTCCTTAACCCCTGCTTCTAAAGCCTCAATTGAGGCAATAACTTTTTTATCCATGCCCGCCCCCATCTTAGGCAGAATATCCTTCGCCTCATTCAGAGAGAGTTTATTTACATATTTTTCGCCTAAGCGTATGCCTGGAACATCAGTTAGGAAAATCACCTTATCCGCTTTTAATGCTCCCGCTATTTGCCCGGCGGCTCTGTCGCTGTCAACATTCAAGTATTCGTTTTCCTCACCTATGGCTATTGGCGAGATAACAGGAATATATCCGCATTCAAGAAGAAGCTTGAGTAATTTAGAGTTAACCCTAATTATTTTGCCAGTGAAGCCTCCTTCAATTATGCGTCTTCTACCTCTCTCATCAATTATAATGAGCCTTTTCTTTCTTTTCGCCATCATTAATGCCCCATCTATGCCTGATAGGCCGACGGCTGATAAACCCTTGCTTAGAAGCCATCTGACAATCGCCTTGTTTATTCTGCCAGCCATAACCATGGTGTATATTTCCACCGTTTCCTTATCCGTATATCTGCTTCTTATGCCTCCGGGGGAGGTCACAAAAACTTGTTTTTTACCTAATTTTTCGGCGATTTCGGTAACTTCGTCGCCTCCCCCATGAACCATGACTATTCTATCTTTCTCGAGAACCTTTTTTATATCCTCAGCTAAAGAGTCGTTGAGTCCCCTCCTGAATATGTCTCCACCAACCTTCAAAACTATCATGGCTTCCACCCCTAATTTATGGGAAATAAATTTAAGCTGGATGAAGAGCAAAATAGTTTAAGCCCTCTCTTTCATCCCAACCACACATAATATTCATGTCCTGAACAGCTGTTCCAGCAGCGCCTTTCATTAGGTTATCAATTGCTGATAGAATAACAAGTCTGTTTGTATGATCATCTATTTCAAAGCCTAAATCGCAATAGTTTGAGCCAACAACTATTTTTGGGTCCGGATACCTAAAAACTCCTTTAGTGTCCCTAATAAACCTGATGAATGGTTCCCCAGCATAAAATTTTCTATATAGACGCCAAACATCAATTAGCTTCATAGGTTCCTTCAAGAAAACATGACATGTTGATAGTATGCCCCTAACCATGTTAACAGCGTGGGCTGACATAGCAACTTTAACCTTTTTATTGCAAAGTGAACTCAGCTCCTGCTCGATCTCAGCTGTGTGCCTATGTCTAACAGGCTTATATGGTCTGACAACGCTGTAATGCTCAGAGTGATGTGATGAAGGCGTTGGCTTAGCACCAGCGCCTGATGAACCAACCTTAAAATCGATGACTATTCGATCTCTGTCAATTTTATCAGACTTAATTATTGGCGCTAGCGCCAATATGCCAGCTGTAGCCATGCAACCGGGGACAGCTACTAGCTGAGCTCTCTTTATTTCCTCACGATGTAACTCTGGTAATCCATAAACAGCCTTTTTAAGTAAATCCGGGTTACTGTGTTTCCAGCCATACCATTTTACATAATCTTCTGGATTTTTGAGTCTGAAGTCAGCGCTTGCATCAATTATTTTTAGGCCGCTGTCAATAAGCTGCGGTATAAAGGTTGATGAAACACCGTGCGGCGTTGCCACAAAGAGTATGTCACATAAATCAGCTACCTTAAATGGGTCAGACTTAATAAATTTAAGTGTTGTTTGGCCCCTAAGATTTGGATGCACTCTATGGATATATTCGTTGGCGTAGGTGTTTGATGTCGCGGCGGCAACCTCAACTTTGGGATGCGCCAATAGAAGGCGTAAAAGTTCGCCGCCAACATATCCGGAAGCGCCAAAAATACCCACTTTCATTTTTTCAGCACCCTAATAGCGTATTCAATAATCTTCTTAGGAATATCAACCTTAGTTGCCGAGTATAACCCTCTAAACTCCGGAGTATTATTAACTTCATGAACAACAATTCCCTCAGGAGATTCCATACAGTCAACGGCTAGCACGCCGCCGCCAACAGCCGTAGAAGCCTTAAAAGCGAGCTCAGCGAGTTCATCAGTAATTGGGCAGGGCTCCATTTTTCCCCCACGTGCCACATTAGTTCTCCAATCCCCCTTAGCTGCATAGCGGTATGCAGCCGCCACAACTTCGCCTCCAACAGTTAGGAGGCGTATATCTCTTGGAGGCCTCTTAACATACTCTTGGAGATAGTATATCTGTAGGAGTGCGTTTTGTATCTCTCTCCGTGCCTCAATTAAAGCTTGGGCAGTCTCTTTATCCTTAATTAAGGCTACAAGGCGGCCCCAGCTTCCCACAACGGGCTTCAAAACAGCGGGATAGCCTAAAGTATCTAGGGCCTTCATCACGCCTTCATGAGTAAAGGCAACTAAAGTTTTTGGAACAGGGAGTCCTGCCTTGATTAGGGCTAGTATCGTGAAAAGTTTATTACCACAGATTAAAGAGACGTGGAAGGGATTAATTACCTGAAGCCCGGAGTTCTCTAGTATAGCTGTTATATGTAAGCCTCTGAAGTAGCTTATGCATCGCTGAACCACTAAGTCGCCAAACTCGTTTCTGATTCTCTCATGTTCTTCAACGGTGTTTAAGTAAACTTTTTTTGAATCTGTTAGTTTCACTTCTAGCCCAAGACTTTTTGAAGCGTCTATTAACGCCTTTTCTTCCCATCTGATCCTATCATACACTAATCCTATCTGACTCATTTTATGTTTACTCGCCCCAATCTTCACCTTCTATTTCAGCGGGTTCAAGACTTATCTTACCAGATTCCTCTAGCTTAACCTCTAAATCCAATCCACAGTCTGGGCAGCTGACAATTTCGCCTGATATGACGTCTTCAGGAATGTCGATTTCTCCATCACACTCAGGACACTTAGCTTTGAAGGTTACCGCCCCCTTTAATTTAATGCCTTAAGTAGGAGAGAGAATTTTTCTTTATAAACATTTCGGAAATCACAAAGATTCCTTAATATTTTACGATAAAATATTTATTCTACTCAGTTAATTTATATATTTGAATTAAGAATTCTTTATTAATGGTGACAAAATGGATCTGAGTATTGATGATGTAGATAAAGAAATTCTGAGAATGCTCCAAGATAATGCAAGAACATCTTTCAGAAAAATAGCCAAGAAACTAAATGTAAGCGAGGCAACGGTTTTTGTTCGAGTAAAAAAACTTCTGAAAAGAGGGGTTATAAAAGGTTTTACAGCTATAATTTCACCCGAGATGCTTGGAAAGAACTTAACAGCTTTTATTCTAATAAACGCTGACCCCAAGAAACTCCAGAATGTTCTTGAAGCCTTAAGTGGAATTGATGATGTCTACGAAGTTTATGATGTTACAGGTTCATATTATATTATAGCTAAGGTTCGAACAGAAGATCAGAAAAAATTAGCTAAGATAATCGATGAGGTAGGCATGATTGACGGCATCATAAGCACGGAAACGGCGGTTGTTTTAAGAAGCGTAAAAGAGGAAACGCGAATAAAAATCTAAAAAATAATAAATATTACTTAACCCTTTAAGGCGGTAATCAGCTAGATTTCAGGTGAAGATACATTAAGCGTGTAATAGTGATTACTGGAACCCCCGGAGTCGGAAAGTCTTCAGTTTCAAGATTACTTGCGTCCAGAATAAATGCGCAGGTAATATCTGTAAATGAGCTGGTTAAGAAGGAAAAACTTTACTGTGGAGTAGATAAAAAGAGAGACACATTAATAGCGGACATAAAGAAGATTTCAAAGAGAATTGAGAATCTGATTTCTAATATTTCTGAAAGCGTGATCGTTGAGGGGCATTTCGCGACTGATGTTGTGTCACCCGAAAAAATCAATTTAGTCTTCGTGTTGAGAAAAGACCCCGAAGAGCTAAAAAGGGTTCTTAAAAACCGTTCATACAAAGAAAGTAAAATTAAGGAGAATCTTGCCGCCGAAATCCTTGATGTATGCTTATATGATGCTATAAAAAGATGCGGTGTCAATAAGGTCTGCGAAATCGATGCGACTTCAAAGAGTTTAGAGGAAATTGTTCAAGAGATGATAGATGTTCTTAATGGTACAAAAAAATGTAAAGTTGGGATTGTAGATTGGCTTGGAAAAATAGAATCTGAAGGGAAACTAGATGAATACTTAAGTGATTTCTAAAAAATTCTTATTCTCCTTAAAATGTCCGATCTCGTGATTAATTTTATTCCTCTACGATTTGCATAGGCTCTTGCATGCTCACTAAATTTTTCAGCTACCAAAATTGGAGTGGAGAATCCAGCATTATAAGCTGCTTTATCAACGTTTATAACAATATTTACTCCAACTGTTCTATTCCACTCTTTAATCCAAACGGGATATACTTCGCCTCCCTTTCGCACTATTAAATCGTATTTTTTAGTTGAGGGATTACCATAATCTTGGATTAAGTTTCTATCTTCTATAGTGTAGCCTCTTCTAGTAAAATATTGTATTGCGAGTTCCCTTAGTGGCTTTCGTCTCATCTTTTCCACAATAAATGGTTAGCAATATAATAGAAAAATCTTTTCATCAAGTTAATGTTTTTTATGGACTTGAGCAAGCAGCTTTTTTACACCTATCCATTGGGCTACCGCATATCCAACTAAGATTTGAAGCCAGAATGTTACAACCCTTATAAGTAATGTTGCCGCCCCACCAACCGCAGCTGGAATGCTAAATAGCGCATATAAGCTCGTCATAACTATTTCTACTAATCCCAGCGGAAGTGCTACTGGAACTGTTTGGACCGCCACACTCAGCGAATAGACTATGATTGTTTCATAAACTTTTGTGGATATTCCGCTGAAACCTAGTGCATAAAAAACTAGGAAGTATATGCTTAAGTGGAAGAGCCAAGCGATAAAACTGTAAATAATGGCTTTTGTTAATGCCTCCGGGTTCCTGCCAAAAGTCTTAAACCCTTCATGAAGATATGCTAGGTTTCGATGTATTTTCTCTTTAACCTCTGAAAAGTTAAAATGGTCTTTTGTCAGGAAGCTAACAGCCCTTATTGGGAGATCAACTAATTTTTTAGTGACCTTCTCTCTCAAAGATAAGTAAAGTAGAGCCCCTATTAGGAATAGAGATCCCAATAGAACCGCAAATAAAAGATACAAAATTTCAGTATTTCCTTCATATTTTAAAAGAAAGAATGCTATAGCTAAAAGTAAGCCGCTAAGCGTCATAAACGTCGTTATTATGCGATGACCTATAACCGTAGCAACGATTTTTCCGGAAGCGTCTCCTGTTTTCTTGTGGACTAGGAAGATTCGAGTGATCTCACCTGAAACTGTTTCGAAAGGCAAAATTAGGTCTACGAAATTTCCTAGCCAACAGTAGAGGAAGGCATTTTTTAAACCAGTTTTTATTGATAAAATTTTCATGAGCTCATTCCAGCTCATTGAATAAAAGAACATGCTTAATATCATGGCAATAATCGTTAGGGAGTAGTAGGTGAAATACTCATAAGGATTAACTTTTTTAAAAACATCTATGAGATCTTCGAAGCCAACGAAGAAATATAGGTATAAGATGAATACTACTAGTCCAAAGGCCGTGAAGATAGCTAGATTTGTAAGCGATTTCCCTTTCATTCTAAGCCAACTGAAGATATTTTTAAAGCCTCCTAACAATATAAATAAGTTTACCTAAATTTTTGTTTTTGAATTAGTTAGACTTTACGCTTAGGTGAGTACTCGGAATGACTAGTACAAGAGCTGTGATCTTCGACTTGGATGACACTCTGATTCGCTCCAAAATAGACTACAAGAGAATGAAGAGTTCAATAATTAAATTTCTCGTTGGAGTTGGTGTTGAATCAAGTCTCCTGAGCGAAGATATGCTGAATTCTGAACTCCTCAGAGTTGCTATTAAGGATTTGCGTAAAAAAGGAGCTTCGGAGAGAGTGATTAGAAATGTTATTGAAGAGGTTAATGCTATAATGAACGGGTTCGAATTAGAATCTCTAGATAATGTGGAATTAATGGAGGGAACTCTGGAAGTTTTGGATTCTCTTAAGAAGCATGGCGTCAAAATCGGAATCATAACTAACGGATGTAAGAACTATGCTGTGAGTATAGTTAGGAAATTCTCTTTGGATAAATATGTTGATGCCATAGTCGCCAGAGATGAGGTATCTAATCCGAAGCCTGATCCAAAGCATCTTCTAATAATGCTTGATGTTTTAGGCGTGTCGGCTGAAGAAGCGATATTCGTTGGAGATCACTGGATAGATGCTTTATGCGCCAGAGATGCTGGTGTAAGGTTCATTTTATTGAAGAACGAACGATGGCAATCCAAGAATGTTAATGGTATGAGAAGTGAAATTATTGGAGATTTAAGAAATCTGCTTAATCTTCTCTAGCAAAGAATATTTCTTTTTAAATACATGGCGCGAAACGATTATTAACCCCAGCTATGCTTATTAGAGTTAAAAATTGTTGATGATTGCTGATGCGAGGCTGGTGGTAACTGCGATGACGGATTACGCTGTTGAAACATTTGACCTGACAAAGATATTTGAGAGTAAAGAGAACGGCGTTAAACGTTATATCAAGGCAGTTGACCATGTAAACATTAAAGTTAAGCGAGGGGAATTCTTCGGTTTACTCGGCCCAAATGGCGCTGGCAAAACAACTCTCATAAAAATGCTTTGCACAATTATTCTTCCAACCGAGGGAACAGCCAAAGTTAATGGATACGACATAATTAAGGAGTCATATGAAGTTAGAAGTAGCTTCGGTTGGTTTCACGGTGAAACCGGCGGCCGATCACTCTATTGGAGGCTTAGTGCTGAAGACAACTTAAGGTTTTATGCATACCTGCAGAATATTCCTAAAGATGTTGCTGAGCGAAGGATCAGCGCTCTCCTAGAATTCTTTGGATTAACCAAAGAGAGAAAAAAGCTCGTTAAAGATTACTCAACCGGTATGAAGGTTAGGGTTATGTTGGCTCGGGCATTACTCCATAATCCGCCGATTTTGTTTATGGATGAACCCACAATCGGGCTTGACACAATAAGCGCCGTCGAAACTAGGCGGCTTCTAAAAGCGTTAAATACAGAGCTTGGGAAAACAGTGATCTTCACAAGCCATAATATGTTTGAAGTTGAACAACTATGTGAAAGAATAGCCATAATGAGGAATGGACGCATAATAGCTGATTCTCCACCATCAGTTCTAAGGGAGATGCTCAGAGATATACATGCCGTCGAAGTTGAAATTAAGGATATAAATAATCTGCCAAGAATTATTCGGAGCCTTTCTAATCTTTCGATTGTTAGAAGAGTCATAGAAACTAAGGGCGATCTACTTAATGTTACCATACGCTTGCAGGTTGACGACGAGTATGAAGCCATACCCATAATAGTCAGTAGACTTCACTCATTAGGCGTTAAAATCTTGGCTATCCGTCGATCTGAACCATCGCTCGAGGACGTATTTGTAAAGCTCACTAGGAAGGAAGTAGCATGAAGGTTGAAGATCTAATTAATATTTTCAGAGAGAATGAGACCCGCGTATCTTCGGAGCTCACCCATGTTTGGGCTGTTTTCTGGGCTAACTTCAAAATCTTCCTCTCCTACAAGACTTGGGTTATAATGGAGACGATAAGCACGATCGCCTCAGTCGCCATGTACTCTTTCATGGGTTTGCAGGTTGATGTAAAACGCGTTGCCTTAGCCGGTTATGGCGAGGTTGATTGGTTGTCTTTCGCCCTTGTAGGTGTTGCCACAGCAAACTACCTGTGGATGTGCATTAGTAGGTTAAGCCATTCACTTCAGCATGAGGTTCGTGAGGGAACCTTAGAGCCAATAATAACTTCGCTGATAAATATGAGATCCTATATTATTGGGCAGTCGATTAGGGGCTTCTTAGTGAGCGGATACTTCATGCTCGGCGTGATGGTTGTCGGCTTATTAATTTTAAAGGTTCCGCTAGTAATCAACTTTGGAACACTCCTATCATTTGTGGCCATTATCCTACTAATGGTTTTTAGTTATGCAGGCATAGGTATGATGGCGGCTGGTTTGATACTTGTATATAAGAAGGGGGATCCACTTACATTTCTGTTTGCTAGTTTAACGGAATTTCTAGGCGGAGTCCTATTTCCACTGAAATATTTGGAGAGTTTTCCAGTCCTTTATGCGCTGGCTTGGCTTATGCCATATACTTATGCGCTTGATGCAGCGCGTAGAATCTTATTGAACGGCGTAATTCTGGTTTCGCCAAGCGTTCTTCCAGACGTTGTAGTGTTAATAATTTATGCGGTTATTTTTATTCCAATAGGTTTGCGGGTCTTCAAGTGGGGTGTTAACCGCATTAGGTTTGAGGGAACCGTGGCGACATACTAAAAAGGTGGTTGCCAATAAAATGGATACTAATAAGCTTATTGAAATAATCTCTGAAGAGGTCCCCCGCAGAAAGATTCCAATTCATCAGATAGTTCTCTCATTTATTGTTAGAGACGCCAAGATTTGGTGGACATACAAGTTTTGGCTTCTGCTGGATATTTCAGGCATAATTCTCTTTGTGGTCACCTACTACTTATTCTCGCTTATTACAACAGCACAGCAGATTCAGGAAGCTGGATACATGGTTGGAGGCTACTTCACTTTCGCATTAATAGGCATAGCGTTCCAAGAGTATGTTCACTTTGCGGTTCAAAGCATAAATGAAAGCATTAGGGAGGAGCAGTGGAATGGAACCATGGAAACCATTCTGTCAACCGTTACAGACTTCAAAATCTTCCTATTAGGTGAAGTCTGCTTCTCATTCATCGTTTCCTCCGCCGTTCTCCTCATGTCGCTGCTTGTAGGTCTCGCTCTTGGAGCAAAATTTTATGTAACCCCATTCTCAATCCTAACTACGGTAATATTAACTATACTTTTAATTGCAAGTCACATGGATATTGGAATCCTAAGCGCCGGAATAATAATGAAGATTAAGCAGGGTAACCCTGTGACATGGGCATTCTCCTGGATAAGCCAGCTTGTATCAGGCGTCTTTTACCCACTTGGTCTACTGCCATGGTACCTTGAATGGATTGGGAGAGCATTTCCGCTAACTTACTCGCTTGATGGCATAAGATTATGCCTTCAATCCGGCAAAGATCTAACCTCGCCGGTGATACTCTCCGACATAATAAGCCTGATAATCTTCGTGGTTATTGCAACACCAATAGCCCTATACGTTTTCAAGATAGGTTATGATGCTGCTAGAAGGGATGGATCCCTGGGACAGTATTAATCGAGTAAATGTCTTATTTTTAGTCAATCAAGTGAGAAACTGATAAATCTATTTTTCTCCGGATAAAAAATATTTTCATGGTTGATATGATGGAGTCTTTAATAGATGCTTGTTTAGGTTTATCATCCCTAGACATTTTAGTTTCTGGCAGGATAGTTGATGTTTACGGCGGCAACATTTTCGATGGTTTCGTCGGCGTGAAGAATGGGCTCATAGCCTATGTTGGTCGGAACCCTAAGCCAGCTAAAAAGATTATAGATTTCTCCTCGGGATATATTTTGCCAGCATACATTGATGGACACATTCACGTCGAGAGCTCACTTATGACCCCAAGCATGTTTGCGAGGGCAGTTATTCCGCATGGAACATGCTGCGTTATAGCTGATCCACATGAAATCGCAAATGTCGCGGGTTTAGATGGCATAAAATTTATGATGGAAGACGCGGAGAGAACTCCGCTGAAATTTTATTTTATGATTCCATCGTCTGTTCCATCAACAAATCTAGAAACAACCGGAGCTGAAATAGGCTTAAAGGAGATAGAGGCGCTGAAGCGTTTCAAGCGGATTTTAGGTTTAGGCGAGGTCATGAACTATAGGGGCGTAATCAATAAGGATAGAGATATTTTAGACAAGATAAGAGCATGTGAAGGAATGATTATCGATGGACATGCACCCGGCTTGAGAGGCGATGATCTATGTGCATATACTCTAGCTGGAATAGGTTCGGATCATGAAGTAATCAGTCTTGATGAAGCTAGAGAGAAGCTTACGCTTGGAATGTGGATTATGATCCGAGAGGGTTCAACCGCCAAAGCGATCTCAAACCTCATAAATGTGGTCTCTAGGGGCTGCCCTGAGAGAGTCATGTTTGTAACCGATGATAGACATGCAGGCGATATACTGCGTGAAGGCCATATGGACCATTGTTTAAGGAGGGCTGTTGAGGAGGGGTTGGATCCAATAGACGCTGTAAGAATGGTTACTATTAAGCCCGCTGAATACTTTAGACTCGAAAGTCTGGGCGGTTTATCGCCTGGGAAATCGGCGGACATGGTCGTTGTGAGCGATTTGAGGGAGTTTAGGGCTAAAATTGTTTTGATAGATGGGGAAGTAGTTGCCAAAGATAGAAAATATTTAGGCGCGGAGGTTAAGGTGGAAAAATCGTTTGCCTCTCTGATGGAGTCAATTAAGATTGGTGAATTAAGGCTTGATGATTTACGCATTAGGCATCCCCGTAGAAAGTTTGGTAAGACTACTGCGAGGATTATAGGGTTGGTGGAAGATCAAATAGTTACTGAGGAAATCCGCCAAGAGCTGAGGATAGTTAACGGCGAGGTTAAAGCTGACCCAGCTAGGGACATACTGAAGATTTGCGTTGTAGAGAGACATAGGGGGACTGGCAGAGTCGGTAAGGGTTTTGTGATGGGATTTGGGCTCAAAAGTGGCGCTCTAGCTTCCACAGTTGCACATGACTCTCATAATATTGTTGTTGTCGGCGTGGATGACAGGGACATTTATAGGGCGATTCTGAGGATTAGGGAGATTAACGGAGGATTCGTCATAGTTAATAATGGGTTGATTCTAGGGGAACTTCCACTTCCAGTAGCTGGGTTAATGACCTTTTTAGAGGCAAGCGAGATAGCTGAAAAGACCGAAATGCTTGAGGAAGCTGCCGCCAAGCTGGGTTGTAAGATTAAAAACCCGTTTATGGCGTTATCCTTTCTCTCGCTACCCGTTATACCTAAGCTTAAGATTACTGATTTCGGCCTTATTGATGCTGAGAACCTAAAAATCGTAAATCTATTTATTGATTGAAAAAGCATAAATCCATGTTTCTGTTCATATTTTCCGGGGGTGCTTTCCTGTTGGTTAGGGCTTTATATTTAGAGGATAGCTACCTTAGGGAGTGCGATGCAACAGTCATTAAGGTTACGGACGGCAGGTATGTTGTCTTAGACCAAACAATTTTCTATCCTAGGGGTGGAGGCCAACCGTGGGACACGGGTAAGATCATACGTGGCAACGAGGTTTTCAATGTTATTTACGTCGGGAAGTTTGGCGGCGAAATATCTCATGAAGTTGACAGAGAAGGCCTAAAGGAGGGTGACAGGGTTCACTGTATTTTGGATTGGGATAGACGCTACAAATTTATGCGCAGTCACACAGCAGCCCATCTTTTCGCGTCGATAGTATGTAATGAGACCGGCGCGCTTGTAACTGGCAACCAGATTGAGGAAGACAAAATCCGCTTCGACTTCAACCTAGAAAAGCTAGATAGAAATTTAATTATGGAGTGCGTTAAGAAGGCTAATGAGCTACTGAAGAAGGATATCCCAGTCAAATGGTATGAGCTACCAAGAGAGGAAGCCTTAAAGATTCCGGGGGTTATTAAGATGGCTGAGGCGCTTCCGCCCAATATACCTAAACTGCGCATAGTTGAGATTGTGGGCGTTGACAAGCAGGCTGACGGTGGAACCCACGTTAGGAATCTTAGAGAGGTTGGACAGATAAAGCTCCTAAAGATTGAAAGTAAGGGTAGACGTCATAAGCGCATATACTTTACAATAGAGTGAAATCTCAATCAAGCTAGGTGCATGTGTTGCGTCTTCACGTTCACAAGAAAGCCTTCAGAACTTTGGGGATCTCAGAGAGCTTCATTAAGGGCTTAAGCAACAAATCGGTTTTGGCCGGCGTAGTCTTAAGAGGCGACCGCATAATCGATGGTTTCGTTTTCTCTAGAGCTACTGTCGGCGGCATGGATGCAACCGACAAGATTATTGGCATGTATAAGGCTTTGAAAAGGGACGACATAAACGTTTTAATGTTGAATGGCTGCGTCATAAGCTGGTATAATGTGGTTGACTTAAAGAGGATATATGAAGAGCTGGCGCTTCCATTAATATGCGTAACTTATGAGGAGTCTAAGGGACTAGAGAAATATTTCATGGAGCTATTCCCAGATGACTATGATAGACGTATAAGGATATACCACAAAAATGGACCTAGAACCCCAATAACGCTTCATACAGGATACAGCGTTTACGTCAGGTTTCTAGGTATGAGCCTAGAGGAAGCAAAAGGCATATTGAATAAGTTTACGCTTCACGGCGCAGTGCCTGAACCATTAAGAATAGCCCGTCTTTTAGCGAGGGGAATAATGAAAACTCTACAATAATTATTTGAGATTCCTGTTCATTAAAAGGGAGGTTAAGAAAAAAGGGTTTATCCAATTATTCTCACGGTTGTTCCCAACGCTTGACCCGGCAAGCCTCTTCTGAATCTCGCCCTAACTAGACCCTTGTTTCCATGTGGTGAAATAATTGTTCCAACTATGGTGTTGTTTTTTCCGTCAGTCCACGCTACTTTTCGCCCTATCAATTGACTTGCTTCGCTTCTAGATTGCACGTTAGAAAACTTTATTAGGCATTCCCTAGATTTCTGGGTTCTCGGCCCTCTTCTATAGTTAACAATAATGCCCTTAAGATCCATAGGCAGGTTCCTCACCCCCACTTAATTCTCCCAAACTTTGAGGATTTCTCTATTAATAAGTAGTGTTTCCTTTGAGCCTTATTTTTCATTGATAATGAGTTATAACTTAAAAATTTACCTTTTATAATATTCTGTTAGTGGTTGTTGCTCCTGTTGTTTTTCGGTTTCGGTTAGTTTTCTCCATTCTTCCTGACTTAGGGTTCCTCCTACCTGTTCTTTTATTCTTTTGGCTATTCTAGGTCCTATTAGGGGCAGTTCCATCAATTTACTTATCGGCGCCTTCTTCAAGTCTTCGATTGTTCTTAGTCCTGCGTTGTATAGTATGCGCGCTCTAATTCTGCCTACCCCCTCAAGTCTGGCAAGCGATATCAGCTCGGTTTTAACTCCCTTGTCAACTCTTTCCATCAGCTCCGCTAGCTTTGGAAGCATATCCCTGTGACCTAGTAGTTTCGCGAGCTCGTAGGAGGCGTAGAGAAGCCACTTAGCTGTCTCAGTTAGGTGATATAGGTCTCCGGGTTCAACGCCAAAATACTCGATAATATCGTCCTCAGAGTATTCTTCAATCCAAGCGTTTAGAACTAGAGCTGTCTTAACCTCCCCAAGAAATTCTTCGTAATCTATTCTGTCAATCCACTCATCTGGAACCTCAAAGAAGAATTCGTCACGGTGTTCCTCCGCAAAGAGGGCTATTTGATCTATTTGACTTGATGTAGGCCTAGTTTTAGGAGCCATATCTGGTGTATGCGCTATCATATGGAGAAAGCTCAGGTTTGTGATTTTGGGGGCTCTTCTTTCGAATGCATCCCGGATAATTATTGCTGAAACTGGATCAATGTAAAGCTGCGAAACCCTCAAACCGAACTCCGTTGCCCGAATGAAATCCCTCTCAATCTTTATCATACCCTCATTATAGAGGAACTTCA
>Ga0180301_10001171_pt1 | contig 20589 bp, 20 predicted proteins | sample GuaBasSediGuay16_FD_121797 | JGI IMG/M metagenome (GOLD analysis project Ga0180301, IMG submission 121797) | Subseafloor sediment microbial communities from Guaymas Basin, Gulf of California, Mexico - Guay16, Core 4569-2, 12-15 cm | ecosystem: Environmental > Aquatic > Marine > Hydrothermal...
CCCCCTACTCTTCTTCTGCCTCACATCTTCATAACTTAAATTAAGTTCTTTGGCGATTTGTTTTAAGGGTTGATTGTAGATTATTGAGGCTAAAAGGATATGTTTTTGAGTGGGGGTAATGATTTTCTGGTTTTCTAATTGATTTAATAGATTGATAAACTTTTCTTTTATTGGTGCTGAATCTATTTCTTCAGTCTCTGGTTCTTTTTGGTATTCTTTCTTTGCTTTTTCTTCTAATAAAAGATTATAAAAATATTTTCTTACTTTGTTTTTAATTCTTCCTATGATTTTTGAGAATACTTTTTGGTTTAGAAGAGAATTTTCTAATTCTTCAAGGAAAAAAGCTAGAATTAGAGATGCAAGGTCTGATTGATTAAGTTGTGGGTAATAATATAGTTTCTTTTTGTAGAGGTAGAATATGCTTTTTAATGCTGGCTCAAATATAAGGATGATAAAGGGCGATAAAAGGTTTTTGTATTGTGTGGTTTGGTATTCAGAAAGAAAAGTTAAGATTATATTGTCTTTTAAGGTGTAGTCTGTATTGTTTTTGTTGTGAAGAAAGTTTTTTAAATCATTGAAAGTTTTGAATTGTTTCAGGATTTTGTATTTACTTCTTAAATTTTGATAAACATCTTTTCTTTTTTCTGCTTCCTTCTTCAATTGCCAGAGAACACTTTTTATTACCATAGAGACCCTCCTCGTGTGTGAGGCAGAGTCTCTATGGGCTTCTATTCGCCTCTTTTAATTAAAAGAAACTAATCTTTTTACATCTTCTGCATTTGATAAAAATTAAGTGTCCTATGAGTTTTGTTTTTGTGTATTTACAGTTTTTACAATGAAGATAAGCAAATATTTTTCCTTCTTTTTTGTTGATAAAGATTTCTCCTTTTATAGTGTTTCCACATCTGCATTTTTTGGTGTAAGTTAATTCTTTAAGTGGAGGTCTTGCAATTTCAGCTAATTTTTTATTGCATTTAGGACATCTTGCCTCATACATGGTTTTAAAATAAAAAAGCCCCAAAGAGTCTGTTCTCTTTGGGGCCTTAAAGACTTTAACTTTAGTTTAGTTTTTGACTATTCGGCCTTTATTGTTTTGCTTTTATCTGGAAGTTTTATTTTATGTATTCTTTTACATCTTCTGCATTTGATATAAATAGTATTGTTTTTAATAGAGAATAAATACCTTCCGCAGATACATTTAAAATCTGTGTGGTTGGAGGTTTTAAGAGTCTTCATTTTTAAAACCTCCTGTTAATTTTGTTTTTTACTTTTAATTCTTATTGCCGGGGAGGGGTAGTCTCCGACGTTACGTCGGAGGTGCTGGTTCATCCGGCAATTGTCCTAAAGACACCTACTACCTTGCCAAGTATTAGAATATCTGTAGTAGTATCACGAGTTTTTATGATAGGTTTGTAATCAGGGTTTTCAGGCTTTAATTCAATGTAGTTTTCTTTTTTATAAAACCTTTTAACTGTTGCTTCATTGTCTATTAGAATGCAGGCAATACTTCCATTTTCAACTGTTGGCTGTTTTTTTACAATCACATAATCTCCATCTAATATTCCTGCTCCTGTCATACTGTCGCCTTTTACTTTTAAGGCAAAGATATCTTTTGAGTGTTTGATTAAGAATTTATCTAAATTGATATAACCTTCAATGTTTTCTTCAGCTAAGATTGGTTTTCCTGCACTTATTTGGCCTAATATAGGAACTCTTATTGTGTCTTTTAAGGCTTTTGAGAAATCATCTAATACTATTGAACGGGATTTGTTTGGGTCTTTTTTGATGTAACCTTTCCTCTTGAGTGCTTTTATATGGTCCTGCACAGTCTTAATAGATTTAAAACCAAAGAATTGCATTATTTCCCTGAATGTTGGTGATACTCCTTTTTTGAAAGTTGTCTTTTTTATGAATTCTAATATTTCTTTTTGTCTTTTGGTTAAGTTTTCCATGATGGCTATATTATATACCATACATTTGTATAGTCAAGAGGAAATTTTGTCACATTTATAAATTTTCTGACTTACTCTTATAAAGAGATTATTTTCCTTGACTTCTTGAAGGATTTGTAATATTTTGTAAATGATTATAAAAATTTAGAAAAATGAAAGAAAACCCTCCTAAAAAAGACTTTCCTGAAATTATGACCATAAAACAACTTGGTGATTATCTCCAAATAAATCCTGCTACCTTGTATAAGATGGCAAGAGCAGGTAGAATTCCTTGTAAGAAAATTTCTGGCCAGTGGAGATTTAAAAAGAGTGTAATAGACAAATGGCTTGAAGAGGAATATAAAAAATGAAATATGCCATCTATGTAAGGGTTTCAACGGAAGAGCAGGCTCAACATGGGTTTTCTATTGAAGCTCAGAAAGAAAAAGCTTCTGCTTTTGTTATGTCTCAAGATGGAGAAATTTATAAGATATACGTTGATGATGGATATTCTGGAAAAAATTTAAAAAGACCTGCTCTGCAGAATCTTATTAAGGATGCGGAGAATAAAAAATTTGATATTGTGTTGATCTATAAGTTAGACCGTTTATCAAGACGACTGAGTGATCTTGTTTCTTTGGGAGAAAAGTTTGAAAAATTGGGTATTGGAATTAAATCTGTCACAGAACCTTTTGATACCACCACTCCTGCAGGAAAATTAATGTTTAATATGCTTGGTTCTTTTGCGCAGTTTGAGAGAGAATTAATCAGCGAACGAACCAAATTAGGGATAATGCGAAGAATTAAAAATGGATATTGGAGCACTACACCTCCCTTTGGATATAATTTGAAGGATGGAAAACTTGTTATAAATGAAGAAGAGGCAGAAATTGTAAGAAAATGCTATAGCCTATTCCTAGAACATAATCTGGGAGTAGAATTGATTGCCAGAACGTTAAACAAAGAGGATTTGGTAAGTAGACGGAAGGGAAAATGGTCCAGAAATTCGGTATGGACGATGCTTACTAATCCCGTTTATGCTGGCTACATTCGTTGGGATGGCGAAGTTATAAAAGGGCAACATAAGGCAATCATTTCTAAAACACTCTTTGATACCGTCCAAAAACGTCTAAAAGAAAAAGATAGATATACATCATGGGTAGGGATAAGTCCTAATCTTTTTATCGGCCTCATCTTTTGTAAAAAATGCGGAGCACAGTTTATATCCTCTAAGCCGGGTAATGGCACCAAAAAAGGAGCATACCGCTATTATGCCTGCAAAGGAAGAAAACGAGGTAAATGCATACAAGATTACATAAGGGCAGACGTTCTGGAAGAAGTTATATTTAACAAATTAAAAGAAATTGCTAATAATAAAGCAGTGATAAATGACTATTTGAAGAAAATGGCGGAGGAGAACGATATTCACCTGCAGAGGCTTAGAAAAGAGAAACTGCGAATCAGCCAGAGATTAACAAAATTGACACAAACAAAAGACAAAAAGATTAAGTGGATGTTCTCGCATTTGCCTAACAAGAAAGTCGCCACAGAGATGAGCAATGAGGTTGATAGGCTACTGGAAGAAATTGACGCCCTAAAAGAACGCTTAGCAGAAATAGAAATAAAAATACAACATATAAACCTTGATGACGCTAATACTCAAATCATTGCTAATTTCTTACAAAATTTTGTAGAGGTATTTTCTAAACTAGAACTGGGTGAGAGAAAACTCCTCATTCAGGCAATTGTAAAAAGAATTGAGGTGTATAATAAAAATAAAATCACCTTAAAACTTACTTTACCTGTCTTTTCTGAAAAAGATAATCCTCAAAATTTTACCTCTGAAACTACACTTAACTCCGGGGGAATGAAAAACGAAAGAAGAGCTCTGACTTCTGTAGCACCTTCTTTCGCATCTCTATCCAGGTTGGCTGCCCGGCCTGGATTCGAACCAGGAATGCTTGGTCCAGAGCCAAGTGTGTTACCGATTACACCACCGGGCAAAAGCTTGAGAGAATTTTACCACCACTAAAAATCATTCTCAAGAAAAAATATCTCTTAGAATAATCTAAAAAATCTTTTAAAATACACAAAATTTCTAAAAAGAAACAACAGTTTCTTTATTCTAACATTTCATTAAATGTTACAAAAAAGCTTTGTTTATAGTTATAGTAGATATAAATTTATGAAGGGGAAAAACTAACCAGATTTAACTAGAGGGTATTTTATTTATCTCTTCCAATAATTTTTTACAACTTTCCCTAATATCCTTTGCTGCTTCAGGAGTAAGAATAAGGTAAAAACTTCCTTGAATATCCTCCTCGGGTTCTTTAAAAGAAGCCTCTATAATATAAGCAAATTCTTCCTCATAACCAAAAAAACCAATATTCAAAATATCTTCTAAAGATCCACTAAAGAGTGTAGGTAGAGGAGGGATAATTATTCTTTTTAAAGTTAAACTTAAAGCATTTAAGTAAGAGCATACTACGATATTACCTACCTCTTTTATTAACGAAAGACTAACTTCAGTAATAATACCTGGTTCTCTCTTTAGGTCTCTTATCTTATAAGATAAGTCAACCAACTTAAAAGCATTCTTTTCATCAAGGATGAATATTACTTTCCCTTGAAGGCCCACTAAAAGCTGAAAAAAAACAGCTATTCCTAATTTTTCCAGGTTCATACTTTTAGGAACTCTCTGAGCGGAGATAATCTCTACGGAAGGAACCTCAAGAATTACCTTCTTATCAAGAATCTCTGAAAGAGCTACACCACCGTGTCCTGCAGCAATACTTCCTACTTCTTTTAGAATATCTAGCTCATCTTTCATTTGTATAAAGAGCTTCTAGAAGCATTTATTTTTCCAAAGATTCTAAAATCTTATCGCAGGCCTGGTTAATTATCTCTCTACCTCGTTGAGTGAGAACAAAATACATTTTTCCTTTTATCTTCTCCTCTGACTCTTCAAAAACTGCCTCAATCATAAGAATATGCTCTTTTTCTAAAGAAAGAGCAGAGCTTACAACCTCATAGAGAGGTCCACTTATAAGAGTAGGGATAGAAGGGACAATGAGAAGTTTTAAAAACATGCTCAAAGCTCCTACGTAAGAGCCAATCACCACATTCCCTATCTCTTTTACTGCCGATAGACCCACTTCTGTAAGAAATCCTGAAGTAGCCTTATCTTCTCCTTTACAGCATATGTTGATAAGTCGAAAGGCACTCTTTTCTTCCAAAACAAGCAAAACTTTTCCTTCTATTCCACTAAGAATCCTACTTTGTACACTCAATACTATTTCGTCGGAATCAATCTCTTTTTCTAAATTATCAGGGGTGACAGTAGTAACTAAGGGAAGACTCAACTTTATTGTTCTCTTTAAAATTTCTGAAAGAGCATTGCTCCCATGGGCGGCAGCAATAGTAGCAACTTCTTTTAAAACATCCATTTCATCTCTCATTTCTACCTCCCCCTTCTCCTTAAAATAAATTAAACCTAAAGGTTTGTCAAGGAAAAACTTTAGTTCTTTCTCTCTAAAAAAGCTAAACACTCTAAGTGAGGAGTATGAGGAAAAAAATCAAAAGGCTCAATAAAGACTATTCTATAAAGGGAGGAGAAATCTTTAAGATCGGTAAATAAGGTATAAGGATTGCAAGAGGAGTAAAATATCCTAGGAGAAGGCATCTTTAAAAGGTATTTCTTTATCTTCTTAGATAAGCCACAGCGAGGAGGATTTATTACTACAATATCTATATTAGAAATATCTTTTTGGGCTAAAAATCTTTTCACATCAGAACAGATAAAAGATATATTCTCTATCCCATTTAGCTGAGCGTTAACTATTGCATTTTCTACAATTTCTTTCTTAATCTCTACTCCCCAGACAAATTTAGCTCTTCTGGCTAGAAAAAGGCCAATGGAACCCACTCCGCAGTATAAATCAAGAACTCTTTCTTCTCCGGTTAACTGTGCATATTCTTCTATCTTCTTATAGAGATGGGTTATTCCATAAGAGTTGGTTTGAAAGAAAGAATCTACAAATATACGGAAGTTCAAATTAGCTATCTTCTCAGTGATAAAAGGTTGGCCCCAAAGTAATCTCTTTTCTTCAAAGATTACCGCATCGGATACACGGTCATTTAAAATCCAGAAAAGAGAAGATATTTTTTTCTCTAGCTTTAGAGCTACTAACTCCTTCACAAACTCCTCTTGGTCTAACTTATCCTGAGTAGTAGTAACCAACGCTATCATAATTTCGTCAGTAAATTTAGTTTCCCTTATAACAAGATGGCGCAAAAACCCTCGGTGGGAAAATTTTTCATAAGGAAGATATCTATCCTTTAGAACCTCTCTCACTTTATTAAGAATAGGTTCTGCACAGGGAGAAAATATTAAACATTCCCTAAGATTAAATAGCTCCCTCTTCTCCTTTTTCCTATGAAGCCCACAAATCAAATTACTATCTTCTTTGCCAAAGGTAAACTCCATTTTATTACGATAAAACCATTCCCGATAGGAATTTATAGGCTTTAACTCTACTGAAAGTTCAAAAAAATCTATCATATCCTTTATCTGAGATTCTTTCATCTTTAACTGCTCAAAATAAGGTATATCCTGATACTGACAACCTCCGCAAATGGAAAAGTGTTGACAAAATCTCATGGAATTATCAGTTTTTTTAAAGGTCTCCGTCTATTCTCTCTAAATTTAGGATAAGCTAAGGGCTTACCTACTGCTATTACAGCAACTAATCCAGCCTCTAAAATTGTTTCTACTATTTGAGAGGAGACGTTTGAAATTTAATCTCTTTTTTATACCCACCAATACCCTAACTCTTTCAGTATTCTAGGCTTCTTTTGCCAATTCCTTAACACTTTAACTTCTAACTCTAAATAAACTTTCTTACCAAAAAGAACTTCTAACTCCTCCCTAGCAAGTTTTCCTACCTCTTTTATAAATCTTCCTTCTTTCCCAATAAGGATTTTCTTTTGAGAATCTCTATTTACATAAATATTCGCTTTTATATAGACGATATTCTCTTTTCTCTCCACTTCCTCAACCTCTACTGCCACAGAATGAGGAAGTTCCTCCTTTAAATTTAAAAACAACTTCTCTCTAATGGTATCCTGAACTCTAAGTTTAAGAGGAAAATCAGTTAATGTTTCTCTATCATAGAAAGGAGGATGAAAAGGAAGCAACTCTACAATGGCTTCTTTCAATCTATCCAAATTTGTACCTTTCTTAGCAGATATTGGAATATAATATTTCACAAGATCCTCTTTACCTTTGGCTTTTATTAACTTCTGCCATCTCTCTATATACTGATTCAAAAAATCCTTACTAATATCTATCTTATTTAAAACCATAATCATCTGAGTATCCTGAGAAGAAAGAAAATTCATAATAACTTCCTCTTCTTTGCCAACAGACCGAGATACATCAACTACGTAAAGGAGAAGCTCCACCTCTTGAGTACTTCTTTTTGCTACTACGTTAAGATGTGTCGCTAACTCTTTTTTGAAAGAGTGAATACCTGGAGTATCAACGAAAATAATTTGGGCATTCTCTAAATTTAAAACCCCTCGAATCTGATGACGGGTAGTTTGAGGAATGCTAGACACAATACTTACCTTACCTCCTAAGAGGGTATTCAAGAGGGTGGATTTACCTACATTGGGTCTACCCAGAATTGCTACAAATCCTGATTTAAAATTTCTCCTTTCCAAAATCTCATCCATTTTCTTTTAAATGACGAAGTATTTTATCACATTTAAATCTAAGTTAGAAGGTGCTTATTACCTATATTTACATTATCCAAAAATTTCTTTGCCTTATGATAACATGTATACATCAACTCCTTTGATGTGGGAGGCAAATCTTTAAGATAAAAACAAGGCCAGAAACCCAAAAGAGAGTAAGGAATACTCCTGTCAAACTGAGAGACAAACTGAGCAATCTCTTCTACCTCCCTCTCATCTGTATATCCACTTACTATAGGTGTAGATACACATACTAAAGGAGGATTCTTTCTTCTATAAAAGTTTCTAGCAAAAAAGGAGAAATTATCATAACTCTGCTTGTTACTCTTACCACATAGAGCTAGATTTAACTCTGGAGAGAAAAACTTTAAATCAAATTTTATTGTTCCCCCACTTTCAAGAAGGATATTTAAAATTTCCTCATTGAATTTGGGATTAAAACTTCCATTTGTCTCCCAACAGATTCTTAAAATCCTATTCTTTCTAACTTCTATAGCTCGGCGAGAAAATTCTATAGTAAACTCTATCTGACAGGAAGGCTCTCCACCAAAAAAACACACACACGAAGTTTTTGAATCAATAGCTTCTAAAAGATCGTCTACACTCACTAAGTTATTGAATTGTAATCTCTTGCGATAGTGATAATTCTGACAAAAGAGGCAATTAAATGAACAGCCATTGAAGAATACAGCTAAATTCTTATAACCTAACTCATCACCTGAGGTATAGGAAAATTGGGGATATCCGCATCCTGTAGCAGCACAACAGAAACTAGCTACACAGTTTGTGGGAAGAGGGTCAAAGTAAAACTCCAAGCTAGCAAAATTTCTATTTGGTCCAACTAATTTATTTTTCTCCACTTTCCTTAATCCACAAAAGCTGATTTCTCCTTCCTGTAAGCAACAATTATTGATACATAACTCGCATCTTAATCTACTTTCTCTCTGCTTTTTAAGAGAAATCCCCTCCTCTTTTTTTATTCCTATATGAATTTCCTCTAAGAATTCTTTTACTTTACTAAAATTCTCTCTAATGCATCTTCCACACACACTTAAAAGAGAAGAAATTTCTGGAGCTTTCTTTTTACATATCCTACAAGTTCCCATCTATTCCTGCTTAACTTTATCCTCCTCAATTATGTGGATAACCTTAAAATTTCCCCTTAAAGCCTCGGTTATGAAACGCCTATGACACCTGAAGTAAAAACGCTCACAACATAAGATACAGGTCCTTTTCTCTAAAGCTAACTTCTCTAACTTTCTTAACCCTGAAGAAAAAGCTTGTGTCTGAAGATAATTTCTGTATCCCTCTTTTCTATAACCTCCTAAAATATCTCCCATATACACATATTCTACATTCTCTTGATTAAGGATCTTTTTTAGGTTAGAAGCCTTAAAATGGAGAAATTTAGAAGTAGGAAACCTTCTCACATCTACTATTCTTTGAATATGAAATTTTTTAATTATTCTTAGAAAAGCATCTTGGCTACGGTTACTCGTACCTAATGAGTAGATTTCTTTTACCATCAGAAAATCATTTTTTTAAAACTTAAAGCATCCTCCCACATGTAAACATTGTTAAAGAAAACATACCCAGATCTTCTTTCCACCAATCTCTTCAAATATTTTAAATCCTTGTTAGTATACTTATATCTATATCCTTCCTTGCCATGAAGCCGGAAATATAAAAAACTACCCCAAACCGGTTCTCTTTTAAACGGATCTACGGCATGGATTAGATTTAAATCTTTACAGATTCTTCTGAGAGTAGCATCTTTAAAATCACTTCTCTCCTCCCAACAAAAAATTAAATTACCTCTCTCCACTTTACTAAAAAATTTATACATATTATCTATATTTTCCTTATTCTCTTTAAAATTAGGTGGGGTTTGAAACAGAATTATCTTTGCTTTCAAAGAATTAGCAACTTCATAAATTCTTTTAAAAGCAGCAAATACCTCCTTTGTTGGCTTAAAGAACCCATAATTTTGAGGACTCCCTATAACTTTTTTAAGTCTTCGATAGGTAGGAGAAGTTTTTAGATGAGTAATTATCTGCCAAGCTTTTATTGTAAATTCAAAGGTAGGAGAAGCTTCTTCCCTTAACTTATTAAAAGTCTCAGCTTTCTGAGGAGGTTGATAAAAGGTATTTTGAAGCTCAACGCAGTTAAAATTTTCAAAGTAAACTGTCCTTTTTTTGGGGAAACCACAACACCCAATCTTTATCATCTTTCAAAAAGAGAGGATTCTTAAAATTTAGAATAGATATGGGCTAATCTCAATGGTTCGGGAATTCTATACTTAGAAGTAGCAAGGACAACTTCTATAGCTCTTTTTAAACTTATTCCCCATCCACAGGAGACATATACTTCTCTAACTTGAGACTTTGTTCTTACCGCAGCCCCTAATATCTTCTTTTTATACTTTATATAGGAAAAATTTCCTCTTATTTTCCCAGGACTTTTGTATTCTCCTAAGAGAAGGCTCTTGGCACAACCTATTGTAGGCTTTCTTAGAATTATGCCTAAGAACGTAGCTAAACCTAAATTTTTAGGATGAAGGATGCCATTACCATCAAAGATAAAACAATCACAAGAAGTACGAAGGTTAAAAATTCCTTCTAGAATCGCTGGCCCTTCTCTAAAAGAGAGATAACCTGGTATGTAAGGAAACTTAATACAAACTCGGTAATTTTTTCTCTCTATAAGTCTTAAACTTCTAAAGTCTAAAACACAGATACACACCTGAGCTTCTTCCCCTCGGAAGGAGATATCAGCTCCCCCTATAGTTTCAATCTTTTTTAATCTATCTCTCAAATCGATACGCTTCCTCAACTCCTCTTGAATAAAATCAAACAATCTTTTCTCCCCCGGCGTAATCATCTAAGGCCAAGACGTAGTCTTTCAGTACTTTTATCCCTTGACAAAGGTCCTTTATCTTCACATACTCGTTAGCGGAATGTGCGCATCCTTTTGAACCAAAACCAAAACAGAAACCTTCTATCCCTTTCTCGCTTAAAAAATTGATTACTGTAGCTCCTAAACTCGCTTTATAGGAAATTTTAATTTTGTGCTTCTTTAGCACTTTTCTCATCAACTTTATAAGAAAGTGCTCCTTTGCTATTTCCAAAGGTTTTTGATGAGCTAAAATTTTTATTCTGTATTTCTTAATATATTTCTCTATAATTTTTCTAAGTTTTTTTTCTATACTCTTTTTATTCATCGAAGGTATATACCTTATATCTAGTTCAAAAAAGTTAAAACCTGCTACAATATTTACCTTCTCCCCTCCAGAAATCCTTCCAATATTTATAGTAGGTCTTTTTAAAAGAGGATGAACTTTATTTTCCCAATTTTCTTGAAGAAGTTCATTTAAAATATGCACAGACTTTTCTATAGCATTTACTCCCCTCTCAGGATATGCTCCGTGAGCTTCTTTACCAAAAATTTCTACACGTAAGTGAAGTAATCCTTTTTGAGCAACTACAATTTCGAAATCATCACTATCCAAAACTAATCCATAATTTATCTTTCCTAAGTGATTAAGAAGAGGCTTTATTCCCACTTTACTACCCGTTTCTTCATCAGCAGTAAAAGCTATAATCAAATCTAAATTCTTCAATCTTATCCTTTTTTCTCTTAGCAACTTAATAAGATAGAGAGCTACGGCCGCATTTCCTTTATCATCGGTGGCTCCTCTACCGTATATCCTTCCTCGATAAATTCTTCCCGAGAAAGGAGGGAAACGCCATTTTCCTGAAGGAGGAACAGTATCTATGTGAGGGGTGATAAGAAGTTTTTTCTTAGATCTAAGAGAGGGAATTTTACATACTAGGTTAGGTCTATTTTTCTCAAACTCATACACCTTGGGTGTAAACTTTAAATTCTTGATGTATCTTTCTATAAAAAGAGCTATTTCTTTTTCTTTACCAGGAGGATTGGATGAGTCTATTCTAATTAGCTTTTGTGTAAGCTTTATTAGTTCTTTGTTCATAAGCTTTTTTTAAGGAGTTAGTAAGAAACTCTCCACTAAGAGGATTATATCCTAAGTAAGAAATTAGAAAATAGGCGGTAGATGCTAAGGATCCTACTTTGTCTCCTTTAGGTGTACGCCAACCATGACCAGTATCTACGAAGCTAGCAGAAGCATAAGGAAGAGTAGGATTAGCTCTTCCTAAAGGAGAAGGGGAGTTAATTACCATTTTCTGAAGCTCATCAAAATAGTAGTTTGCTCTCTCCCAATAGTAGTTAGCTTTATCTGGGTTTTTATCTTGATAATAATTACTTAAAATCTCAAAAGCTAAAATCATCTGAGCTGTCCATTCACAAGAAATCACTCCTCCACGAGGTAAATTTCTAACTTTAGCAAAATCGAATCCTGTTACAAAAACTTCTTTATCCTTTACCTTAAAGTGAGTAGTGACACGGCAATTTTTTACAGCAAAATCCAGAATAACTTCGGGATTCATCTTTAAAGAAATCAGTTCTTGTGGTCCTAAAGCAGTGATCGACCAAGCGTAGGTATCAGTAGCAATAGTAGCATCTCCCTTTCCTCTGTTTACAGGAACACCTTTATCAGTATAAGCGTAGGTATCTATCCACTTCTTTATCTTTTGAGAAACGTCGAAATAATAAGAATTTTTGGTTAGCTCTCCCAACATTTTAAAGAAGGCATAACAGTCCAAATTATGTTCGGTAGAATACCAATGAAAATTAGGTCCGCCTCTTATACCTCCTTCTTTATCTATCATTTTCAGAAGAAAATCCCCTACTGCTTTTGCTATCTTTAAATACCTCTTCTCATTTGTTAATTTTACATAATTTAAGCTAGCCAAACCTATCCAGGCGTTTGGTCCGGAAGAGATAATATATTCAAAGACTTCTCCGTTAGTATAGTAACTGTTGTAAATAGACTTTCTATTCTCTATTTGATTAAGATAAAAATCCAAAACTTTTCTCGCTTTAGAAGTATCTTTAAAGAGAGTAAACACTATTACCGCTAAAGCTTGGTCATAGGTAAAAGCTACTCTGCTCAACTCTCTATCTCCTTCATAACTTAAAACTAACCCGCTATTTGAATCTTGACGGGTAGTTATCCATTCATACATCCCCTTTACTACCTTTTTTACATACTCGGTTTTTTCTTTTTCCAGAATCTTAACTTCCTGAGAAAGTTTACTCTTTATATCTTTTTTTTTTTTGAACTTTTCTTTTAAAAACCGATTTTCTTTCTCTAAACTCTCTATTTGAACTTTAAGTCTCCTCATTTTATTCTGAAAAGCCTGAATTATCTTTTCTTTCTCTTTTACCTTCATCTCTTGTTTAAAAAGTTGCCTGTATTTAGCCTGCCAAAATGAAAGTTCATCTTTAAGAGAGGCTAATTCTTTTTCTAGCTTACTCTTTCTATCTTTCACAAATGTTAAAAGTTTAGTTTCCTCAGCTAATTGATTTCTTAACTTAGCTGATTCTTCCAAGAGAGAGTGATACTTAGCTACTAAATCTCTATTTTTTTGGAGTAACTTTTCCTCTCTCATCCAGATGAGGAAAGAAAAAAGAATAAGAATAGCTATCACTAAAGACACTACATAAGGAAAAAGTTTTTTACTAATTGCGTATCTAAAAAGAGCTCTCTTTAAAGAAGGGCTAATCTCTGTAAATTCTATCCCTAACCTACAGTGGGTGAATCTTTCCAGTTTTTCTCTCTTCTTCCAGACCACTCTCCCCTTAGCTAAGATCGGATTCTTTCGGAAAGGAACTTCTATAACTAAACAAAGGATACTTTCTTTAGTAAATCTATCCCAGAAACCCCACCATAAATCATTTACTGCCAAACATAATCCTCCCTTGCCGATGTTGTTAGTAAATCCTTGAAGGTAAGGAGTAATTTTCTTACCATCTTTATCGAGCAGGTAGAACTCTACAGGAAATACAGTAGAAATTCTAATATAATGTCTTTTTTCAAACTCTTTTTTCTTCATAGACTCTTTGCCCTCTCTATCCTCTCATTGATGGGAGGGTGAGTATAAAAGAGAAGTTTTCGCCATTTAGGTGGATTGGTTTCACTTAAATTATCTTTAGCCAACTTCTCCATACAACTTATAAAACTATCCCTTGATTGAATAACTGATAAGGTCTGCTGATCCGCTTTTTCTTCTATCTTCCTTAAGAAGAAATTTTCTATGGGAGTAAAAATAAAATTAAGAATAATTATAAAGAGCAAGATTAAAGGTAAAAGTCTAGGATGATAAAGCTCTAAACCTATGGAATCAACAACCTTGCCAAGAATTAAGTTTAAAAACAAAAACATAAAGAGTAAGCTACCCCCTACAAGGAATATAGATTTTAACGTATCTTTGTTTTTTATATGAGCAAACTCATGGGCACACACAACTTCTATCTCTTGGGGAGTATATCTAGTTAAGAGATTATCTGCTAAAACTATACGTTTTGAGTTACCTAACCCAATAACAAAGGCATTGGCCTTTTTAGTTTTCCTAGAAAAATCAGCTTCCCAAATATCTTTTATCTTTTATCCAAAAGTATGTGCCAAGTTATTAATGGTTTCTTTAAGGGAAGGCTCCTCTATTTTTCTTAACTTAAAGAAGAGAGGTAAAATTAGATAAGGAGAAATCTTTGCTAGTACAAATGTGAAGAAAAACCATACTATCCATACCAATAGCCACCACAGTTTTGTTACTTTCAGAAAAAAGTAAAAAATTTCTCCCAGAATCAAAAATATTAAAAATTCTACTATAGTAGCTTTTAAAAAATCTTTAAACCACCCGCCAAAAGTTTGAGAAGAAAGATTAAACCTTTTCTCTACTAAGTAACTATCCACCCAACTAAAGAGGAACTTTACTAAAGAAACGATAGCAAAAAGTATGCTTAGATATATAGTTACTTTTGGGTAGTAATTTAAATTTTCTACTAACTGCTCAACTTTCCAAGGGAAGCCACTCTTAAATAAAAGAAAAAGTAGAGCTAATACACAGCTAAGTTTAGCAAAAAATAAGGTGTTTTTAAGAAGATGATAGGGCTTTACCTTTTCCTTCTCTCTATTCAAGGTTTTATTCTCTTCAGCTTCTGAAAAAAATCTTTAAATGGCAAATAATTTCTTAACGGTTCTAAATCTGAATCTCTTAAGATATAGGAGAAATCATCATATCCTAGAAGAACTGCCTTTTTTAATTCTTCTAAAGCCTCGTCCAACCTTCCTAAAAGGGAAAGGCTACAAGCTAGGTTATAATGCACTACTGGGTCTTCGGGCTTTAACTTTACTAATTTTCTATCAATCTCTAACCCCTCTTTATAAAATCCCTTACGTGTGTAGGCATCTCCTAAACAGGTGAGTGCTTGGACAAAATTCGGTCTGTGCTGAAGGAGTTTTTCATAAAAAGTAATTTCAAAATCCTTTCTTCTACTTCTTCTCCTCATACTCTAATCTTTTTTCTCTAAGATTACTTCGCTCTTTAAAACATAAAATACATTTTTTAGCTTCTCTCTAAACAAAGCATAATCTTCTAAGTTTACGAATCTTTTCTTTAAAACGAATTTTTGGAGAAATTCAAGTTTATGCTTTTGGGGGTGGTAAGTATAATCGAGTTGAAAATCAAACCACTCGGTAGTTAAATTAATAGTGTTGGGTAAATACTTTACTCTTAAATTAGAAGGAAGTTTTACTGTTACTTTAGCTTGGCGAGTAAATACTCCTCTAAAATCTATAGGAAAATTTCTTCTCTCCTTAGCTATGAGAGAATGACTTAAATCTATCTCGTTAAGGGCAGGAATAATTCTTAAATTTTTTGCAGGCTTAAGAAATTTCTCTGCTGTGAATGTATAGATTAACTTAGGAAACTTGCTGAAATCTTCCACATTCTCTATATGGTAATCCAACAATTTAGCAAAAGGGGAAATTTCTGTTATTCTCTTTTTTATATCTTCCCTTATCCTTTGTGGATGAGTATATTTAAGGTAGTACCTTTGATAGGAAGCATAACAACCTCTGGAGGTTACTTCTCTCTTTATAAATGCGTTTTCTTTTTCGTCTATCGTAATTTCCATACAATAAAGAATATGTGTATTTTTAAGAAGGGGTGTTTTTACAATTTTAAATCCCTGGGAGGAAAAAAGCAACACTTCTCTATTCTGATCAGAAAGAGGTAAATCACCAAAGGCGGTAGTCTGACTTGTAGGATCCATAAAAATTAACTCTCCTCCTAGATTTACTGCACAGATAGCATGGTTAAAAACTAAAGAAGGGAAATCTTTTTGTAGAGAGTAAGCTTCCTGAGTAGGAATAAGTACGGGAAAACTCTCTAATCCTGCTTCTCTAAGAAGGGCTACCAAAAGGATTGCTTGATCTTTGCAATCTCCGTAACGATTTAAAAAAACTTCTTGCGCTTGATGAGGTTCATACCCACTTTCTCCATACTCTACAGCAACATAGCGAATATTTTTTGCCACATACTCATACAACCTCTTCGCCTTCTCATAACCACTGTTAGCTCCTCTTATAAGGGTTGCTACCAACTCTTTCATCTCCTTAGAAAGAGTTAATTTATCTTTATATAGAGAGCACCACCAATTATAAATTTCCTCCCAATCCTGAAAGGAAGAGATTAGAATAGTAGGATTAACCAAAGAAAAGGGAGGCATCTTTCTCTCAGGAATAATAGGAGAAATTTTCTCAAAATGCCACCAATAAATCTTATGACCTTCATCTTCTCTAACCTGAGGCTCTAAAACTACATCTTTAGCATACTCCTTATTTAAAATCTTAAATTTTGCTTCCCTATGTTTAGGTAGAACTAGTCTAAAATTAGCCTTGTAGATAGGATACTTTTCTTTCAGACGATAGAAAAAAGAGAAATCATCTCCATTTATAAGCTTAGAAGAATAAATTTTAATTTTGTACTCTATAAGTGAATCTACTTCTACCCCGGGCAAAGAAATAATGAAAGCTCTGGCATTACTATAAAGAGGGTAGTTTAAGTACTTAGTTACATCTCTTATATTTTCTCTACCCGCATAAATTAATTTACCTTGAGGAGTAATTGTGCGGGCAAACTCTAATTCCACTCTCTCATAGGTTGAATCGTATCCAATCTCTACCTCAGCTAACTTTTTACCTCTTTCTTTTAACACCTTCTCTATCACATGTAAAGTGGTGAAAGATGTGTTAGTAGAAGTAATCTCTATACTCTCATCTACTAAAAGAATTACACCCGCCTCCTCTTGTATTTGCTGTAAAAACTGCTGGGATTGGGAAACTATTTCTTTAACATAGGGAGGTAACTCTCCTTCTACTTTTGCTTTTATATTTTCTAAATGTTTTTGAGCAAGCTTTTGAAAGGGAAGAGTTACTTTCTGATACACTTCTACTGCCTGGGAATACAGATTTTTTTTCTCTAAAACTAATCCGTAAAGATAGAGAGCCTCTGGAGAAGTAATTTTTTCTTTTATTTGATTAAACACCTCCAGAGCCTTTGAATAATCGTGTAACCGAGTTAATGCCTTAGCATAAAGACTCCTTGCCAAGAGACTTTTTTCCTTCTCCAAAAGCTTAACCACTTTCTCATATTCCTTAAAATGATAGTAAAACTTAGCAAGTCTTAATCTCAATTCAGAATCCTGAGGATTTCTATCCAGAAGAGATTGATAGCGAGAAACTGTTTTTTGATAGGCTTGATAAAAATTATCTAAGGAAGAAGTGCAACTTAAAGAAAAGATTATAAAAACAAAAAAGACTATTCTAAGCAATAATCCTAATGACATCTTTTATAGGCTGACCTTTATAGATACCTAATTTTTTTGCTTCTCTCGATAAAGCAAAAACTTGCGCTTTTAAAAGACTACCTATACTATCAACCCCTTTTACCTTCACAGCAACTTCTCCAAACTTGTCAGCAGTTTTTAAGTTAAGGTATCCACACATAATATAACCATTCTTTCCTACTAACCCTACTAACTTTTTCTTACCTAGAGGAATACAAAATCCTTTTAGTATCTTTTTCCCTATTTTTACTTTCTTATGACCCACAGTTTTTAAGAAATCTCTCTATTCTTATAATTGCTTCCTTTAAGTTTTCTAAAGAGTTAGCATAAGAAATCCTTATAAATCCCTGATAAGAAGCGCCAAAAGCCTTCCCTGGAACTACTGCCACCTTTTCTTCTAAAAGAAGTCTCTTGGCAAACTCTAAAGAATCCATTTTATACTTTTTCAAGGAAGGAAAACAATAAAAAGCACCTTCAGGTTTTACTGTAGCTAAACCAATTCTATTTAACTCCTTCACAATAAAATCTCTACGGCGTCGGTACTCCTTAACCATAGCATCTACCTCTCCTCGACATTTAAGGGCTTCATCTCCAGCAATTTGAGAAATTATAGGAGCGCAAAGCATATTAAAAGAATGAATTTTTGTCATCCCCTCAATTATTTTTTTAGGACCACAAGCATAACCTATTCTAAATTCTGTCATTGCCCATCCTTTAGAGAATCCATTAAGAAGAATAACCTTAGATTTAGCACCTTTAAGAGAAGCTAAAGGAATGTGGGGTTCTCTATAGACTATCTCTCCATATATCTCATCACTTATTACTACTACATCTTCCTTTGACAAAACACTCCATATTTTTTTTAACTCTTCCTTAGAGTAAGTCACTCCGGTAGGGTTAGAAGGATAATTTAAGATAATTGCTTTTGGTTTTTCCTTTTTCAAAATCCTATGTAGTTCTTTTGAATTTACCTTAAACCCCTCCTGAGAAGTAGTTTCAAGAAAAACTACTTTCCCTAAATTCAGCTCTACCAAAGCAGGATAAGCTACATAATGAGGGCTCACTACTACTACTTTATCTTGAGGGTCGATTATGGTTCGCAGAGCTAAATCTAAACCCTGGCTTACTCCTACAGTAATTAGAATTTCATTCTCAGGATTGTAACTTAACCCATACTTTTTCTTCAAATAACTAGCTATGGTTCTTCTTAAAATTTTTAATCCCTTGTTGGAAGTATAAGAAGTAAAACCCTCCTCTAAAGCAGTTATTGCCCTTTCTCTTACTCTCCAGGGAGCTATAAAATCAGGCTCACCTACCCCTAAGGAGATAATATTGGGTTTGCTTAGAACTAAATCAAAAAATTCTCTAATTCCTGAAGGGGGAATTTTTTCTACTCTTTTAGAGATCATCTCAGTAGGTAATAGTTAACCTTTTATTTTTCTCTTCTTTTACAAAAATCACTCCATCTTCTTTGTACTTTTTCAACATAAAGTGAGTAGTGGTGCCCTTAACACTACTTAGAGGTGCTAACTTTTCAGAAACAAAGCGAGCCACGGTTTGAATATCTTTTCCTTCTACTACCAAAAGTAAATCATAAGTACCGGAAAGAAGGTAACAACTTTTGACTTCAGAAAAGCGGTAAATCCGCTGGGCAATATTATCAAAACCTACATCTTTCTGAGGAGTAACTCTTACTTCAATGAGAGCTACTACAGGAGTTTCTTCTTTAAGACGCCCCTTATTTATTATTGTCTTATACTTAGCGATGATGCCTTTCTTCTCGTATTTTTTTATCGCTTCCTCTACCTCTCTTTTACTCTTTTTAACTAACCTAGCTAAATCCTCAATGGATATTCGGGCATTTTCTTCTAGAATCTCCAAAATCTCATCCATACTCTCCTCCTTACTTATAACCTAACTTAACAATTTCTCTTTCCCCATAGGTATAATAAATCCTGCAAGCCCCCCTCAAAAGAAACCATATAAGGACCTAAGGAAGTTGTAGGAGTGCACTTTCTTCCAAACTGAGGACACATCTGAGGGAAAATTTTTCCTTTAATTACCTCTCCACATAGACAGTTATCCACAGATGATTTTTTACAAAAAGTATCCTTAACCAGAGAACGAGCATCAAAACTAACATAACCCTTCTTTAAAGAAAGCCCACTCTTTTTAATTACTCCTAAACCCCTACGTTTACATCCTTCAAAAAAATCTATCCTTATCTCCTTCTTTATTCCCCCTGCGGAAGCTACTGCTTTTTCCTTATTAATGGCTATAATCTTCATAGGATAAGCTAAGCACATCTAAATCCTCCTACTTGCAGCTACCACCTGACCTATAGAGATGGAGGCGTCACTACAGGAAAATCGTCTATGGGTATACACAGCAAAATCTACTTTTTTTAACAGTCTAGTTGCCAAATTTAGAAGTAATCTGTTTTGAAATACTCCTCCACTTAAAACGACTTTGTTCAGTTTATAATTTTCCCTTATTTTAACACATATATCTTTTATAATGCAAGCCAAAGTATAATGAAAATTGTAAGCTATCCGTTCTTTTTTCTTCTTTTTAGTTAAATCTTCTACTACCCTAAAATAATTGGCTCCCCTCTTACCTTACAACTTTTATCTCCTTCTATTTTAAAAGGATAAGAAGAGAAGAATGGGGGCGACGCATACTAGCAATTACTTCTCTTTCTTTTTTACTTATATAACAAAACCCTTGAATTACCTCTAATCTATCTGTCATTATAGCAAAAGGCTTGGTAGGTTTTTCTTTCACTTTCTCTTAATAACTTAACTGTGGCAATATTTGTAGCATCACAAGCTATATGGTAACCTCCAATTCCTTTTATCCCAACAATTCTTCCCTGAAAAAGAAGGAAAGCAACTTTCTCTAATATCTTCTGAGGATCCTTAGTAGAAAGGTAATTGACTTTACCTTTTGTAGTTTTCGTTAACTTTATTATGGGATCACATTTAAAACAGCCATTAGGTTGAGCGTGAAAGCGACGGTTAGAAAAGTCATAATACTCTTTTCTACACTCATTACACATCTTAAATTTTCTCATCGTGGTATTTCTTCTATCGTAGGGAAAGTCTTTAATAATCGTATAGCGAGGCCCATA
>Ga0180301_10001172_pt1 | contig 20570 bp, 25 predicted proteins | sample GuaBasSediGuay16_FD_121797 | JGI IMG/M metagenome (GOLD analysis project Ga0180301, IMG submission 121797) | Subseafloor sediment microbial communities from Guaymas Basin, Gulf of California, Mexico - Guay16, Core 4569-2, 12-15 cm | ecosystem: Environmental > Aquatic > Marine > Hydrothermal...
ACAAAGGCGTGAAAGTGAGATTTACTAAAATGCAGACCGGAGACAAGGTCAGGGTTTGCAAAAAATGCGGAGAAGTTATTCTTTGATTGGAACGCGAAGGACGCGAAAATATTCTCCTTCGCCAAAGAGCTTCGGAAGGACAAGTCGCGGAGAACACAGAGAAATGGAAGGAGTCTATTCAAATGGAAAAAAAATCGTATGAACCGAGATTGAAAGTGAAATTCGAAAAAGAACTTGTTAAAATTCTGATGAAAGAGTTTAAATACTCTTCCCCAATGGCCGCGGTGAAACTCAAGAAAATCGTTATAAATGTCGGAGTTTCCCAGGGGAAGGAGAATATTCAGGAAGTGGAACAGGCAAAAAGCGACATAGCACTTATCTGTGGACAGATGCCGCAGATAAGGCGGGCCAAGAAATCGATATCAAATTTCAAGCTCAGAAAGGGCATGCCGATAGGAGTGAGAGTTACGCTGAGAGGCGACAGAATGTATGAGTTTCTGGACAGGTTCATTTCTTTGGCCTCCCCCCGAATAAGGGATTTTCAGGGGTTTGACGAAAGGTGTTTCGACGGAAAGGGAAATCTGAATCTTGGCATCAGGGAGCAGTATATTTTTCCCGAAATCAATGTGGAAAAATCTCCCCGTCCAAGAGGAATGAATATCAGTTTCGTGACAGATGCCGGGAGCGACGAAAAAGCCAGGATTTTGCTTGAAATGCTCGGCATACCTTTTAAAAGAAAAAAGAAGCAAAATTAAATTAGGAGAAAATATGGCTACTTACGCGTGGATGGCTAAGATGCGAAAGCCTCAAAAATATTCCACAAGGCGCAGGAATAGATGCCAGATCTGTGGGCGTCCGAGAGGCTATTACAGGGATTTTGGACTTTGCAGAATATGTCTCAGGAAAATGGCTCATGAAGGACTTGTGCCTGGTATGAGAAAGTCCAGCTGGTGAATTGTGTTGAATAAATAATTTGTGAGAAAGAGGTGAAATATGGATACTTTGGCTAATATGCTTACTTCCATAAGAAATGCCAATGCTAAACTGCAGGAAAAGGTGAATGTACCTTTTTCAACGCTCAAGGAAAGCATCGCTCGAATACTGGAGGAGGAAGGATTCATTTCGAGTTATAAAATCATAACGGTTCAGGACAGGAAAAAAAGGAAAAAAAAGGTCCTTAGTATTACTTTAAGATATTCAGAAGACAAAAAGCCCGTTATAAAGGGCATAAAACGCGTGTCCAAACCGAGCAGGAGAGTTTATTGCTCGCGTAAGAAATTCCCGAAAGCGCGGGTGGCATTCAGCACTTTTATAATCTCCACTTCCAGGGGGGTGCTGACCGACACGAACGCGAGAAGAGAAAAGGTTGGCGGAGAGGTTCTTTGCCAGGTGTGGTAAAACGCGGAGGTCGCGGAAGCAAGACGCGAGGGCGCAAAGAACGCGAAAATTTCGCAAAGAGCGCGGAGAAACAGCAAAAATGTAGCGGGCGATTTGCTAATCGCCGAACATAAATGAAATGAGGAGAAAATTATGAGCAGAGTAGGTAAAAAGCCGATAGAAATACCTCAAAATGTTAAGATTTCTCTTAAAGAGGGTAGAATCCTTCACATAGAGGGTCCGCATGGAAAAATGGATTGTGCTGTAGCGGACGGAATAAATGTTGAAATTAAGGAAAACCGGATTTATCTCAGTTTGGACCCGAAAACCGGGCAGAACAAAAAGGCTCTTTATGGAACGACAAGGGCGCGAATGGCAAATGCGGTGCACGGCGTAGTGAATAAGTTTACTAAGGTTCTGGAGATTAATGGGGTTGGTTTTAAGGGAAGTGTTCAGGGGCAAAAGCTAACACTTCAGCTGGGTTTTTCTCATCCGGTGGTGATTGATATTCCGGAAGGGATGGAAATAAAATTTGACCCGAAAGCAACAACGCTTACCATGAGTCATTATAACAAAGACCTTCTGGGCAACATAGCGGCGAAGATAAAGAGAATAAAGCCTCCCGAACCGTATAAAGGCGCCGGAATAAAGTATAAAGATGAAACTATAATCAGGAAAGCAGGGAAAACCGCCGCCGGAGTCGGAGGGAAAAAATAAAGGTCATTGTGAGTTATTTTAGGAGACTGTTATGAAGGATAAAAAGGAAAGGTTTCAATTGAGACGACAAAGGGTGAAAGACAAACTTTACCTTTCACAAAAGAATAAACCGCGTTTATGCGTATTCAGAAGTTCGCGCTACATCTACGCGCAGATACTGGATGACAGAAAGGGGATTACAATCGCTTCCGCTTCAAGCCTTGAAAAAGAGTTAAAGGGCAAGATGAAATCAGGCAAGAATATTGAAACTGCCCGCAAGGTGGGGGAGCTTATAGGGAAAAGAGCCATTGAGAAAGGAGTGAAGGAAGTGTGTTTTGACAGGAACGGGCTTATGTATCACGGGAGAATAAAGGCATTGGCTGAAGCAAGCAGGAAATGCGGGCTTAAATTTTAAAAAACGGACAGGAGAGAAAGTATGTTGAGAAATCCCAAAAAAACAAAGGAAATAAAAACCATGAACGACGAGTCTAAACTTGACAAAGAAGAGATAAGCGAAACACTTGGGGAAAGCGAAAAGATTTTTGAGGAGGTCAGGGAAGAAAAAAGTGCGGTGATAGCGATAAACAGGGTCACGAAGGTAGTAAAGGGCGGCAAAAGATTTTCCTTCAATGCCCTTGTGGTGGTGGGGGACGGACATGGAATGGTAGGAGCGGGTCTTGGTAAATCCAACGAATTGCAGTCGGCTATACAAAAAGCTACGACGAATGCCAAAAAGAAAATGTTTGAATTTCCGATAGTCAACGATACAGTCCCGCATGAAGTGGAAGGATATTTTGGAGCGGGGCATGTGTGGATGAAACCAGCGGTTCAGGGAACCGGGATTATAGCCGGCGGAGGAGTCAGAGCCGTTTTGGAAGTGGCCGGAATAAAAAATATTCTGGCCAAGAATTTGGGTTCAAGAAATGCCTTTAACAGCGTTTATGCAACTATTGAGGCGTTAAAGCAGCTTAAAAGCAGGGAAGAAATCATGAAATTGAGAGGTAAAGAATAATATGTCTATATTGCATACTTTAAAGCCTAAGTTTGGTTCGAAAAAACGAAGAAAAAGACTTGGAACGGGCTCGGGTTCGGGCCACGGACAAACCTCAACCAGAGGACAGAAGGGACAGAATTCCACCTCCGGCGGAACGAAGAGAAGAGGGTTTGAGGGCGGCCAGACCCCGCTTTTAAGAAGGATACCGAAAAGCGGATTCAACAACATGAGATTCAAGAAGGTTTACGAATGGGTGAACACTAAGGTTCTGGACAGGTTCTTTAACGACGACGACGAAATAACCCCGCAACTTTTAAGGAGCAGAAGGATTTTAAGAAGTAATAATCCCGTTAAGGTTCTTGGAACAGGCGAGATTAAAAAGAGATTAACTGTTTCCGCGCAGGCCTTCTCAAAAAGCGCCAGGGGAAAAATAGAAAAAGCCGGAGGAAAAGCAACTGTCATAAAATAAGCCGTCAAGGGAGAATATATGCAGCAATTCGCCGATATCTTGAAAATCAAGGATTTAAAGAAAAGGATTATTTTTGTTGTTGTGGCTCTTGCGGTATATCGCCTGGGCGCCATAATACCTATTCCGGGTATAAATGCCACGGCCCTTGAAAATCTGTTCAAAGCGCATCAGAGCGGAGTTTTGGGTTTTCTGGATATATTTTCGGGCGGGGCGCTCAGAAGATTTTCCATCTTTTCCATGGGGATAATGCCCTATATTAACGCCTCCATTATTATGAGTTTGGTTCAGGGGGCGCACGTGTTTCCGTATCTCGACAGGCTTGCCAAGGAAGGTGAATTAGGGCATAGGAAAACCGTGCAGATAACCAGAGTTTTTACCCTTTTTCTGGCGGCTTTTCAATCTCTTGGTTTGACAATAGCTTTGAGCAAGATGCCGACTCCGGGAAGTGTCCCAATCGTTTCCAATCCGACATTTTCGTTTTATTTCACCACCGTGCTTACGCTTACGGCGGGAACCATATTCATTATGTGGTTGGGCGAGCAGATGACGGAGAGGGGAATAGGAAATGGAATATCCCTGATAATATTTGCCGGAATAGTGGCGGGTCTTCCTTCGGCGGTGGGCAATATGATAAAACTTGTTCAGGTAGAGGAAATAGGTATTTTGTTTGCTCTCTTTATTTTTGCGGCCGTTATGGTTATAACGGCGTTTGTCGTGTGGGTGGAAACGGCGCAGAGGAAAATACCGGTTCAGTACGCGCAGAGAATGGTAGGACGAAAAATGTACGGGGGGGTGAGCACTTTTCTGCCTTTGAAAGTGGATCAATCGGGAGTCATAGCAGTTATATTCGCCGTTTCGCTTTTGAGCGTTCCCTACTCCGTTCTTCAGTTTAATCCTCAGGCTGCCTGGGCAAGCAAAATTATGTCTTTCTTAAATCCTTCTAATATTTTCTACCAGCTTTTTTACGTGGGTTTAATAATATTTTTCTGCTATTTTTATAATTCAGTCAGCATAAATCCGAAGGACCTTGCTGATAATATGAAGAAATGGGGCGGTTTCATACCTGGCATAAGACCGGGCGGGCAAACGGCAACTTACATAGAAAAGGTTCTTAATCGTATCACTCTGGGCGGCGCTCTTTTTGTGGCTTTCATCGCGGTGTTGCCGGATTATCTCCGAACCAAATTCAATGTGCCTTTTTATTTCGGCGGCACATCCCTGCTTATTGTCGTCGGTGTGGCTTTGGATACTATTGCCCAAATGGAGGCGCATCTTGTTATGAGAAATTACGAGGGTTTCTCCAAGCACAGCAAAATAAAGGGGCGCTGGTTCAATGTCGGCGGCTAAGGAGGGTATGTTATGAATATTGTCTTATTGGGGTATCCCGGCTCTGGCAAAGGCACTCAGGCAGAGGCTTTAAGCAGGGAGATGAATCTGTTTCATATTTCCACCGGGGACATGTTCAGGGACGAGATAATTAAAGGAACGCCATTGGGAATGAAGGTCAGGGAATATCTGGAAAGTGGGAAACTTGTGGATGATAAAACTGTTCTTGAGATAATAAAAACCAAGATAGAGAATTATAAAAACGGCTTTCTTTTTGATGGTTTTCCAAGGACGTATGAGCAGGCGGAGGGATTGGATAATTTGTTGGCCGCCAGAGGTCACAAAATAAATGCCGTAATTTTTTTGAGGGCGAGCGAAGAGGAAGTTATAAGACGGCTTGGCTCCCGCAGAATATGCCCGAAATGCTCCAGAGTGTATAATTTGGTTTCAAATCCTCCCAGGGAAACTGGTAAGTGCGACGAGTGTTCCGCGGAGCTTGTGCAGAGACAGGACGATAAGCCGGAGGTACTGAAAAAAAGGTTAATGGTTTATGTCCAGCTTACCGAACCGCTGCTTTCTTATTATAAATCCACAAATTTATTCTATGAAATAAACGCCAATTCCGCTCCGGAGGAAATAACTAAAAAAATCCTTGATTTTCTTCGCGCTATACAAAAATGATAGAAATTAAAAGTAAAGAGGAAATAAAAAAAATCAAGCACGCCTCCAAAATAGTTGCCAGAATTTTGGAACTTCTTCGGGGAAAAATAAAACCCGGCGCAAATACTTACTATCTTGACAAAGTGGCTGAAACCGAAATAAGAAAAATGGGTGCAGAGCCGGCCTTCCTTGGTTATAAAGGTTATCCGGCCACGATATGCGCCTCAATAAATGAAGAAATCGTTCACGGCATTCCCGCGGAAAAGAGGATTTTGAAAGAAGGTGATATAATCAGCATAGATGTAGGGTGTCTTTATAAAGGTTTTTACGGGGATGCTGCCATAACTGTGGGAGTGGGACGAATAAAAGATGAAAAAAAAAGACTTCTGGAAGTGACGAAGAAATCTCTTGAGGCGGCGGTATCGGCGGCAAGGGACGGCGGACATTTGGGCGACATAGGATTTTCAATAGAAAATATTGCTTCAGCAAGCGGAATGTCAGTGGTGAGAAATTATACGGGGCACGGGATAGGCAGGATGCTTCATGAAGAGCCGTCGGTACCAAATTACGGAACGCCTGGCAGCGGGGTTAGTCTTGTAAGCGGAATGACTCTGGCTCTGGAGCCGATGATATGTCTGGGCAAAAGCGAGAATGAGGTTAAGAAGGATGGCTGGACGGTAATCACTATGGACGGAAGCCCGGCTGCTCACTTTGAGCATACCATAGTGGTGACCAAAAGCGGTGGTGAAATTTTATCTGCGATTTAGCTTAGAAATTTCCCCAGATAAGCCTTACGAGTTTGTCTTATATTTTAGTATAATATTAATTTATGGCATCGGAAGATGAAAAAATAGAAATAGAGGGAATAATTAAGGAGGCGTATCCAAACGCCACTTTCAAAGTTGAAATTCCTTCCGGGAAGACAATTTTGGCGCATATTTCCGGTAAAATGAGGATTCATCATATTAAAATCCTTCCCGGAGACAGGGTGAAGGTTGAACTGTCCCCGTATGACCTGAATAAAGGCAGGATTGTTTATCGGTCTAAGTAGTTCAAGTTTATCAAGGAGGAAAACGCTTTGATAAGTGTTTTTTACCGATGAAAGTAAGAGCGAGTGTAAAAAAGATATGCAATAAGTGCAAGATAGTGAAGCGCAGGGGAGTGGTAAGGGTTCTCTGTTCCGACCCCCGTCATAAACAGAGACAGGGATGAATTGTTTTTTGAGGAGAGATTTATGGCAAGAATAGCCGGAGTGGATTTGCCGAGAAACAAAAGAATAGATGTGGCTTTGACTTATATTTATGGAGTGGGTAATGGCACCGCAAAAGAGATACTGGAAAAAATGAAGGATAGCGTGCCTCCGTCCACAAGAGTCAAGGATCTCAGCGAGGAACAGATAGGACTTATAAATTCTCTGATAAGCAAATATAAGGTGGAGGGGGAGCTTAAAAGAGAGGTTTTTCAAAATATACGAAGATACATTGAGATAAAAAGTTACAGAGGCTTGAGGCACAGAAGAAATCTTCCGGCGAGAGGACAAAGGACAAGAACGAATGCGAGAACCAGAAGAGGCAAAAGAAGAACGGTAGGTTCGGCGTCCAAGTCGGCGATGCCCCAGGGTAATAAATAACCCGATTCAAAGCGATAGGAGGCTTGGAGATTTTTATGGAGTATAAAGAAAATAGAGAAGCAAAAAAGGGCGGCGCCAAAAGAAAAAGACATTTTAATGTTCATTCTGCGAGAATTTACATTAACTGCTCATTCAATAACACGATAGTAACTGTTACAAACGAAAGGGGAGATGTGTTATGCTGGTCCACAGCCGGCTCCAATAATTTTAGAGGGACGAAAAAAGGAACCCCCTTTGCTGCGCAGATAACGGTTACAAGAGCGCTTGAAAGGGCCAGGGATTTTGGCATAAAGCAGGCGCAGGTCTTTGTAAGCGGACCGGGGCCCGGAAGAGAAACCGCTGTAAGAGCAATAGCTAATGCCGGGATAAGAGTAGTTTCCATAAAGGATATTACGCCTATTCCTCACAATGGTTGCAGGCCGCCGAAGCCGAGAAGGGTATAGCATATAACCAACTTTGGTTAATACTTGCGGATAAAGCGGTTTTAGAAAATCTTTTGCCGTTACTGAAAAGCCGGTCGCAATTTATTGAAATACCAGGAGGTTGATTTGAATGTCCAGATATACGGAAACAAGCTGCAAGAAGTGCAGAAAGCTTGACAAAAAACTGTTTTTGAAGGGAATTAAATGCTATAACAACTGCGTTTTCGACAGAAAAAAAAGCAGCCCTTCCAAAAAATTTACGATGAGAAAAAAAATGTCAGACTATGGCAAGCATCTTAAAGAGAAGCAAATAGCGAAATTCTCGGCTCAGATAAATGAAGCGCAGTTCAAAAGGTTTTATAAGAAAGCGAGTAAGGTTAAGGGAAAAACCGGCGAGGCGTTTTTAAGGTTTCTGGAGGTGAGACTTGATAACATGGTAAGAAGAATGGGTTTTGCGGTTTCCATCAAAGCCGCCCGGCAACTGGTTAACCATGGGCATATAAAGGTGAATGGGGAAAAGGTGACGATTCCCTCTTACATCCTCAAGCCGGGAGACACCGTTTCGCTGAATGGAAACATATCTGAGAGACTTGTCGTAAGGCAAGGGTTAGAACATGCGGAGAAAATAACTCCCCGTCCCAGCTTTATTACATTTAACACCGAAACGCTAACTGGTAAGATTGAAAGATGGCCGGAGAGAAGTGAATTTTCAAAGGATGTCGACGAACAACTTATAGTAGAGTATTATTCCAAGTAGGAGGAACAGATGCCGCAGACTTTTTTGAGGGAGCTTGTTATTCCAGAAAAAATAGAAGTTGATGAAAGAACTCTTACGGATTCTTACGGCAAATTTATCGCTGAACCGTATGAAAGCGGCTATGGCCACACCATAGGCAATTCCATGAGGAGGGTTCTCCTTTCAAGCCTTGACGGAGCGGCTGTAGTGGCGGCGCGTATCAAAGGTGCAACTCATGAATACACTACAATTCCCGGGGTTTACGAAGATGTTATAAATATCCTGCTGAATCTTAAAAAGATGAAGGTGAAACTCAGCGGGGAGGGTCCTGAAACGCTTTACTTAGCGGTCAAGGGCAAGAGAGAGATAAAGGCTTCTGACATAAAAGAAAACGCCAATGTGGAGATTGTGAATAAGGACCTGGTTATAGCGCACCTTGAGCCGGGAATATCTTTTGAGGCAGAACTTGAAATAGCACGCGCCACAGGTTATCTGACAAGCGAAGAGATAAGGGAAAAAATGAATCTTCCTTCGGATTACATTCCCATGGATGCCCTGTTTTCTCCTGTTACGAAAGTCCATTATATTGTGGAAAACGCCAGGGTCGGACAGAGAACGGATTATGACAAGCTTATCCTTGAGGTATGGACGGACGGGACTGTTTCGCCGGCGGATGCGATTGACAAGACAGCAAAAATATTGAGCAAATCTCTCACTCCCTTTCTCGGAGAAACCCCAAAAGGAGAAGACAAGGAAGGAAAGAAAACTCTTGAAAAGTCGTCCCTGCATGAACAAAGCGTTGATGTGATAGAGCTTTCCTCCAGGGCGGCCAATTGTCTCAAGGTGGCGGGCATAAGAACGATAGGAGAGCTTATTTCCAGGAAGGAAGAGGACCTTCTTGCTGTGAAGAATTTCGGAAAAAAATCCCTGGACGAAAAAAAATCCAAGCTCGCAGAGATGGACCTCCCTCTGGGCAGCAGCGAGGAATAGAGGGGAGCGCAATGATTAAAAACCTCGGCAGAAGAAAACTTTCAAAAACAGGTTCTCACCGGCGGGGCATGTTTTCGCAAATGGCTACCAGTCTCGTTTTGCATGAAAAAATAAAAACGACTTTACCCAAGGCGAAGGAACTGAGGGCTTTTGTTGAAAAAGCAATAACTGACGCTAAGCAGGGCAAAAGGTTAAGGGTAAGAAAATTCATAAAAAATAGAGATGCTTTTAATAAGGTGTTTGACGTGATTGCCGCCAGATATAAAGACAGGAATGGCGGCTACGTTAAAATAGTGAAAATCGGTCCGCGCAAAAGCGACAGGGCCGAGATGGCTTTCATCAAATTGGTGGAGTGATGTTTGACTATATTTTCAGTCTTTTTTCCAACGATATAGGCATTGACCTTGGCACTGCTAATACTCTGGTTTATGTGAAGGGGAGAGGGATAATTCTCAGAGAGCCCTCCGTTGTTGCTATAGATAGGGACAAGAAGAATGTGCTGGCGGTGGGAAGCGAAGCTAAGTTGATGCTGGGCAGAACTCCGTCGAATATCATAGCCGTCAGGCCCCTGAAAAATGGCGTCATAGCGGATTTTGAAGTGACGCAGGAGATGATCAAGTATTTTATAAGAAAAGTGCACAACAGGCGCGCCCTGCTTCATCCGAGAATCGTTATAGGTATACCTTCCGGAATAACCGAGGTGGAAAAAAGGGCCGTTCAGGAATCGGCGGAGCAGGCCGGAGCCAGAGAGGTTTATCTTATAGAAGAGCCGATGGCGGCGGCAATAGGCTCGGAGCTTCCGGTTTCCGACCCGCATGCAAGCATGATTTGCGATATCGGAGGGGGAACCAGCGAAATGGCTGTTATATCTCTCGGAGGAATGGTAGTCTCAAAATCGGTGGATGTGGCAGGGGATGAAATGGATGATTGTATAGTCCAGTATTTCAGGAAAAAACATAATTTGATAATTGGCGAAAGTACCGCCGAAGAGGTTAAAATTAAGATAGGTTCCGTTTTTCCATTGAAAGAAGAAAAAACCATAGAGGTCAAGGGCAGGGACCAGGCAAAGGGTCTGCCGAAAACAATTTTGGTTACTTCTGAGGAAATACGCCAGGCGCTGATGGAAACTGTGCGTGTGATTATAGACAGCATAAAACAAATTTTGGAGGAGACGCCTCCCGAACTTTCCGCCGATTTAATAGATAGAGGATTGGTTTTGGCGGGCGGCGGTTCATTGCTCAGGGGCTTTCCTGAACTTCTCAGGCAGGAGGTTGAGTTGCCGGTGCACAGGGCGCCGGACCCTTTGAGTTGCGTTGCATTGGGATGCGGTAAATTTTTGGAAGAAATTGACAATATCGAGCGAAAATCCGATTTTTTTGGTTCTTATCGCAGATAGCATTTATGGGCATGTTTAAACATTCTAATTTTCAGTTTATGTTCAACCAGGTTTTATTTACAGAAGGCAAAGAAAAGACGTTTACCCGTTCCTTGAATCGGATTTTCGCTGATTTGAGGAAACATGGGCAGAAACGTTGAAAATGCCAGAAAACCTTTTTTGTTTTTTTTCGCGCTGTCCATTTTTCTGTTAATTTTTCCAGCCACGAAAGTTCTTCATTCTGCCAGAATAATCCTGAGTTACCTGCTTTATCCGGACATCAATTTATATTCTAAAAACCTGTGGTATTTGAGAAATGTGCCCCGCAATGTGGAAAATCTTTTAAAAACGGAACAAAGGAACATTTTTCTGGAGAATAAAATCAAGTCAAACAGGATTCTAATTGAACGCCTGCAGATGCTGGAAGATGAAAATCGTCGCTTGACAAATCTCCTCAATCTCAGGCCTCAGTTGCCCTGGAAAGGCGAATGGGCCAGAGTCTTGAGCAAAAATCCCGACAATTGGCATTCATTTCTGTTTATAGAAAAGCCGGAAAATTCAAAAATAAAAGTTAATTTTCCGACGGTGACCGAGTCACGGGGAAGGGTCGTTTTTGTGGGAAGAGTGCTTGAAGTTTTTCCTTCTTATATTAAAGTCATTCTGGTAACCGATAGAAATTCTTCTTATGTGTGCACTCTTGGAAGAGATGGTCCTGACGCTTTGGTTGAGGGAAGGGGAAAGAGTAAAATTTTTGTCAAATATATTCCAATGCGCTTGGAAGTAAAAAAAGGCGTGGAGGTTTTTACATCCCCTTCCAGTATGATACTTCCGTCTTTCATATATATGGGGAAGGTGGAAAAGATACAGCCGCAGGGCGAGTTCCCAAATTACTATATGGCGCAGGTCGCGCCCGGCTTTGATGTCAGAAAGGTAAGGGAGGTATTTGTCATTTACCGGGAGCAAACGAAAGGTGTCTCGGTTGAGGAAATAAAATGAAAACTTTTCTTTGCGTGGCGATATTGATATTTATCGGTTTTTGCCAGTGGTTTTTTTCGGATTTTTTTTCCCTCGGACTTTTTTCTCCCGATGTTGTTTTTTCCGCCTGCCTGACTTTTGCAGTGCTTCAAACTCCGGTCACGGCTTTTTTGATGTGTTTCATATTTGGTTTGTATAAGGATATGTTGGGCTCAAGTCTGGTGGGGGCGAACGCCTTGGTTTATACGGTTGTGTGTTACACCATTTTGGTTGTCAGGAAGCATTTTGATTTTGAGAGTTTTATCCCGCAGCTCGGGTTGGCGTTTATTATGAGCGTGTTTTCGTTTATTCTTTATCAACTGGTTTCACAGGTATTTACCGGGGCGGAGCCGCTTAAGGTGAGTTTTCTTTTCATAAAACCCTTCTTAAACGCGGTTATATTCCCCATTGTGTTTGCATTTATATTTTCTCTTTTCAAGCATTTCAAAGTTCAATGACTTATTATTCTGCTTTATATCAAAATAGAATTAATTGGCTCAAGATTATCATATATCTTGTCGCTACCGTTTTTCTCGTAAAAATAGTTAATTTTCAAATATTTCGCTATGCCTATTACAGCAAAATCGCCGAAAGGAACAAAACCCAAATTATAGCAAGAAACGCGCCGAGAGGGAGGATTTTCAGCGCGGATAAAGTTATGATTGCGGGGAATAAACCTTCTTTTACACTTGCTTATTTCCCCCTTGACAGAGAAAACTATCCCGAACCCCAAAAAATATGCGTTGACATATCCCGCTATTTAGATATCCCCGTTTCTGAGGTTTCGGAAAAGATTTATTCCGCAATAAAGAGAAATGTTCCGGTTAAAATAGCCGCCGGACTGAGTAGCCGGGAAATGCTGAAAATATCGGAGCTTAAAACTTTCTATCCGGGCCTCAATATAATATCCGAGGCAGGAAGATTCTATCCCATGCATAATTTTTTAAGCCACATTGTGGGATATTTGGGTAAAATCAATCCGAAGGAATGGGAATATTACAAGAGCAGAAATTACAGTATGGACGCTTACGTAGGGAAAGCGGGACTTGAAAAGAGGTTTGAGCAAGAACTTAAGGGGGTGGACGGTGGAATGTATTTGGAAGTTGACTCCAAAGGTCGACTTATACAGGTGCTAGAAAGTAGAAAAAGTCTGCCCGGTGCTGATATCTATTTGACAATAGACTCTCGGATTCAGAAAGCAGCCGAGGATGGCCTTAAAGAATCGCTTAGCGGCGAAGGTGCGGTCGTCGCCGTCAATCCGCAAAACGGCAAAATACTGGCTATAGCCGATTATCCGAATTTTGACCCCGGCAGGATGCTTAAGGGCAAAGTCGGCGGGGATACGCAGGAGTTTAATCTCGCGGCGCAGGGCAGTTTTCCCCCGGGCTCTGTATTTAAAATTGTGGTTTCAGCTGCCGCTCTCGAACTCGGCAGTGTGGATATAAATCGAAAGTTTTATTGCCCGGGTTATTTTGATGCCGGCGCGAGAGTCTTTAGATGCTGGAAAAAAGAGGGACACAGAAGAGTCGCTTTTTATGACGGATTTGCGCATTCCTGTGACGTTTATTTCTATCATGTCGGACTTTTGGCGGGTCCCTACAATATAGAGAAGTTTTCAAAGATGTTTGGTCTTGGCAGAAAAACCGGCGTGGAAATTGACAATGAAAGTAAAGGCAATATTTTTGGTCCAGGTGCCAGGGTCAAAAACAAAAAATATTGGTTTATCGGAGATACGTTAAATCTAAGCATAGGGCAGGGAGAGCTTTTGGTGACTCCCATGCAGATGGCTCAGATGATTTCAGCGGTAGCTAATGGAGGCAAATTCTGGAGACCGTATTATGTGGAAAAGGTTGTAGATAGAAATGGACGGCGAGTTTTCAGCAGGTCGGCGCACCTTCAAAGAAAAATACGTCTAAAACAATCCACATGGTTGCATCTCAGAAAGGCGCTTTCTGAGGTTGTGGAAAAAGGTACCGGCAGAGCAGCCAAAATATCTGGCGCAGAGGTGTTTGGAAAAACGGGAACCGCTCAAAATCCCCATGGAAGCGACCATGCATGGTTTGTTTCTTATGCTCAGGTTGCTGGCAGGCCCAGCGAAATAGCGGTTGCTGTTCTTGTGGCTTTCGGAGAACATGGCGCCTCGGCGGCAGCTCCCATAGCGAGAAAGGTCATGGAAGCCGCTCTGAAAGAAGATCTAAACAGAAGCGTTGCAAGTGGCAGGAGAGGAGCAAGTGATAGGAATAAAGGCAGGTAAGAAAAAGAATAGATTGGATATGGGCATTTTGATTGCGGTTTTTTTTCTCCTTTTAATAGGCACTTTGTCTGTTTTTTCGGCTCAGGTAGCGCAGGAAAAGGTTTTAAGAACTCATATGCTGGCTCTTCCCATTTCAGCTGGCTTTTTTCTGGTGCTCTGGAGTTTTAATTACCAGATTTTTCAAGATCAATGGAAAATTATTTATGCCTTCATGTTGATTATTCTTATAGCCGTTTTGTTCTTTGGGGTGAGTGATAGGGGCGCGCGTTCGTGGTTCAGATTGCCATTTTTCTCGGTGCAACCCGCGGAATTTGCCAGAATAGGACTTATCCTTGTAGTGGCAAATTATCTGGATAAAAGGAGAAACAGAATCGGGGAACTTAAAAGTTTTATCGGAGTGTGGCTTCTTGCTCTGCCCGTGTTCTTCCTTCTGATGAAACAACCGGATTTTTCCGCGGTTTTGACGATGCTGCCTATAATTTTGATAATGCTTTTCTGCGCCGGTGCCAGCATCTTTCACATGGCGATGTTCATGATTTTTATCTTAATTGTGGGCATTCTTCCTGTCTTATGGACAATTATTGATTTGAATCCCCATTTGTTAAGCTCTGGTTTCACCAGGTTTTTTTATTCTTTGTCGGGCTTCAACTGGAGCGTTCCTGTTCTCTGGGCAGGTTTGATTTTAGGGGCGTGGCTTATATGGTATTTGGCCGGCAAGATGTTTTTATATTTTCCCCTTATGAACATAGTGCTCTTTGTCGCCATTATTGTAAGTGCTCATTTTTCAGCCATCGCAGTGAAAAAGCAGATAAAATCCTATCAGCAAAAACGTATCGAGGCTTTTCTTTCCCCGCAGACGGACCCCAGAGGAGCTAGCTACAATATTTTGCAAGCGCAAATAGCGATAGGGTCCGGGGGGCTATTTGGCAAGGGCCTTTTTTCGGGAAGTCAATCCAAACTTGGGTTTATACCTGAAAGGCATACGGATTTCATATTGGCAGTCGTTGGAGAAACGTTCGGTTTTTTGGGGATGTTTTTTCTGATGGGTGTGTATATTTTTCTTATGCAGAGATGCCTGTCAATTGCTTCCATGTCGTGGGATGGATTTGGTTATTTTACAGCTTGCGGAATTTTTGCAATGTTTTTTGTTTATTTTTTTATTAATTTCGGAATGCTGCTCGGGCTTTTCCCTGTGGCGGGGGTGCCTCTTCCGCTTATATCCTATGGCGGCTCGAATCTTGTGGCGACGATGGGTGCCTTAGGATTGTTACAATCAATTTATTCAAGGAGATACACTTTGAGATGAGACGAGGAAAGGAGTAAGAAAGTTAAGGAACTTGCAAATGAACGCTTGTCACCGGCATTTAATGATTTACGATAGAAGATTGGGAAGAAGTGGTATTTGAATTGTTTTAAAAAATATGGAAAATCGGCCTAAGTGCAGGATAAGAGTGAGATACGGAAAAAAGAATGATGCCCTGTCTCTGAGTCATTTGGAACAAATTGCAGAAGTGCGTCGGGCTTCTTTAAAATCCGGTCTGCCGCTGTGTATAAACAAAAAAAGAGGTTTTTCAAGACCCAAAATTTCTTTCGGGCCGGCAATATCTTTGGGTTTTGAAAGTGAGGCGGAGTACGCCGATTTTTATTTTTCGAAGAATGTATCGCCTTTTCAGACAAAACGTGTTTTTGATTGTTGTGAAAATTCAGGTTTGTTTTTCATCAGGGCAAAAAGGGTCCCCGTTTTTTTTCCCTCGATAGAAGTGTCTGTGAACGCGATTGAATTTTATGTTTTTCCCAGGGATTATAATGATTCTCTTGAGACATGCGTGAAGAAAGCCCTTTTCTCCAATTCTCTTGTGTATCGCAGAAGCGAGGAGAATAAAATCATTGAGACGGAAATCCGACCGTTTTTAAGGAATCTGGAAACTGATGCTTCAGATAAGAAGATAGTTTTTTTGCTGGAATATCGGGCGGGAACTACGGTAAAGCTTGAGAACGTAATGGACACGATATTTCCGAATCCCTTTAAGTGGAAGAGGGTTGTAAGAAAGAATCTTTACTGGATGGATTCAGAGCATCATCTTAAGGAGTTAATATGAAAAGAATAAAAAACAATGTGGAAAAAGATAGTGTTGAACACGAGGAGAATAAAATTAAAAAGGAAATATTCGCTAACACCTCTTTTGAGGAAACGCGCGTTGCCATACTTGAGAATTCAAAATTAGCGGAACTTTTCTGGGAAAGAAGGGGCAGCACCAATATAGTGGGAAATATTTATAAAGGTGTTGTTGATAATGTGCTTCCAGGAATATCCAGCGCTTTTATAAATATCGGTCTCAGTAAAAACGCCTATATCTATATAACCGATGTTACCGGTTCTTCTCAAGAAAACAATATAGAACGCTTGCTCAAAAAAGGGCAGAAGGTTATGGTTCAGGTTACGAAGGACAGCATAGGGACGAAGGGAATGAAGGTGACCATGGATATTTCCCTCCCGGGTCGCTACCTTGTTTTTACGCCCAACCAGGATTTTGTGGGAGTGTCAAAAAGCATTGAAAATTACGAAGAAAAAAAACGTCTTACTGAGATTATTCGCAAAATAGCTACGAATAACAAATTTGAAGGGCGCGGATGCATAGTCAGAACGGAGGCTGAAGGAGCGACAGAAACGGACCTTGAAAGAGAAATTAAATATTTGATGCGGACATGGGAATCAATTATGAAACGTTTTGAAAGCTCCTCTCCCACGGGACTTCTGCACAGCGATATGGGACTGACCCTTCAGGTGGCAAGGGATATACTTTCAGAAGATGTTTCTATCTACATGCTGGATAACAGAGAGGAGTATTATAACGTTGTTGACTTTGTGTCTAAAATATCTCCCGAGCTGAAGGATAGAGTGAAATTTTACAATCATAAAACTCCCATTTTTGAGGCTTTCGGAGTGGAAAAGGAAATAGAGGAATTAAGAAAGATCAGGGTTTCCCTTTCGAGCGGCGGGAGTATAGTCATTCAGGAGGCCGAATCGCTCTGCGCCATAGACGTAAACACCGGAAGGTTTACCGGCTCAAAGTCACAGGAGGAAACTGTTACTCAAACGAACATAGAAGCAGCGCAGGAAATAGCCCGTCAGCTCAGACTCAGAAATATTGGGGGAATAATAGTTATAGATTTTATAGACATGAAGAGAGCGTCCAACAGATATAAAGTTGTTCATGTCCTTGAAAAAGCGCTTAAAAGAGACAGGGCTAAAATAAGAATACTCCCGATAACAAGACTTGGACTTGTTGAAATGACGCGGGAAAGAAAGAGGGAAAGCACCGTAAGCCTTCTGACAGAGGAATGTCCTGAGTGTCACGGCTCGGGCAGGGTCCTGTCTTCTGAAAGCATTAGAATCAAGATTCAAAGAGAGATAGAACATCTGACTATGGGTAGACCAGGCGGGAATTTACGCGTTGTGGTAAATCCCATGCTTTTGGATTTGCTTAAAAAGAAACAGAATTTGATAGAGAAAAATGTCCACAGGTCGGTGAAAATAACTTCCGACCCGCAATTGACTTGGGAAGATTATCGTATTATATTAGAATAATAGAGTTCGGAGGAAATGAAAAACAATGACTAAAAAAATATCGCTCGTTTTAACCATGATTATTCTGACTTCTGCTTCAGCGTTTGCGAAAATAGAAAAGGTTTCTTTCATCAAGAACGGGGCATATGTGCAGAAAATTGGCGCTTATGTTTTGGGAGATGTTCTGTATCTTGACGCTAAAGAAATGGCTAAAATAATGAAAGGGAAAATATACTGGTATCCTGTTTCCGGAAGGCTTTTTTTTCAGGTCAAGGGGAAGAAAGTCGTTTTCAACAAAGGCGACGACAAAATCATAATAAACGGGAAAAAGGCGGAATTTTCAAGACCGTATATAGTAAGAGGCGGAAGACCCTTCATACTGAAGGACTTTCTCGTGTCGAAGGTTTTCAGTTCTGCCTTTGGATTTAAACTCACCTATGATTCGGGCAACAGGGTTCTGGAGGAAAAGCATAATATCAACGTGAATTCAGTTAACTACTTTTCCTACAAGGACAGGACGCGGATTGTTATTTATATGTCGGAAAATCTTGATTATGACATTACCACCAGGGAGAATAATTTTATCAGCGTCAGGGTGCCAGGAGCCATGGCTTACGGCAATGAAAAAATCTCCATAAACGATGGCGTGGTCAAGGATATGGAATTGATTCAGGAGAATAAATACCTGAGAATAGGGATTTCCCTTTCTGAAAATTTTAGGGAATACAAAGCATTCAAACTTTCTTCGCCCTACAGGATTGTTCTTGATTTCTGCAGCGTCTACTCCAATGTAACCAAGGAGGCTGCGGAAAGTATTGCGCCCACTTCGGCGGTAATTAAGGAGAAGCCCGCTGCTTTGGAGACGGGAGAGGGAGCGGTAATAACGAGTTTTCCAAAAGGGAGCAGCGATAACGAATTACCGGCGGAAGAGGAGAAAATCGATTTAAATATCCCCGATAAAATAATTGTTAAAAAGGGCGGCGTAAAAAGAATTATTATAGACCCGGGGCATGGAGGAAAAGACCCCGGAGGAAAAAAACTTTTCGGACTTAAGGAAAAGGATATAAACTTGAGGGTAGCTAAACTTCTGTACAAGAAATTAAAGAAGGTAAAGGGTTTTGAAGTGAAGATGACAAGAACCTCAGATGTTTTCGTGCCTTTGCACAAAAGGTCGGAAATAGCCAATAAATGGAAAGCAGATATTTTTATTTCTTTGCACGCAAATGCGTCCCGAAGCAGAAAAGAGCACGGTTTTGAAATATATTTTATGTCGGAAAATGCTTCGGACCCCTGGGCGGCAGAGGTTGCGGATTTTGAAAATTCGGTCCTGAAATACGAAAAGGAACAGAAAAGGGTTAATCAGGCGGCCATTTTGCTTCATTCTCTGGCGAGAAATGAATATATGAATGAAGGCGCCAAATTGGCGGGATTTGTGGCGAAAGAGTGCGCCAGAAGAACTCCCTTCAGGTCAAGGGGCGTCAAGCAGGCGGCCTTTTACGTTTTGAGAGGAACATACGCACCGGGGATACTTGTGGAAATGGGATTTATGACCAATAGGCGGGATCAAGCCAATTTAAACAGCTGGAAGATAAGAAGAAAAATAGCGGATGCCATTTACAGAGGGGTGCTGAATTACGCCAAAGCAAAGGGGTGGAAATGAATTGCTAAAATGATTAGTGGTATAATATAAAAAACGACTGGGTTTTCAGAAAGGAATTTTACAGAGGAGCAAGGAGGTACTAAATGAAATTATCAAAAAGCGGTTTGATTGCCGGATTTATTTTTGCGGCTCTGTTGATGTTTTATTCTACGGGTTTCAGCCAGAAAGCGGGCAAAAACAATATCAAAGACACAATAAAGGATATACAGGCATTGATAGATCAGAGCGGAGGCAGGTGGGTCGCTGGCGAAACGTCTCTGTCCAATTTATCATGGAATGAATGGTTGAACTACGTGGGGCTTGATTTCGAGCCGGTGAATGCCCCTGGTGTTTCCGGACTGAGCGATGTGGTTACCCCCTCCTTTTTAGATTGGAGAGATTTTGGAGGGGATTATGTGACTGAAATAAGGAATCAGGCAAAGTGCGGTTCCTGCTGGGCGTTTGCCATGACCGGAGGACTGGAATCGTACGCTTTGCTTATTGAGAAAAAGCCCGGGGTTGATTTGGATTTGTCCGAGCAAATAATGCTTTCCTGCAGCGGGGTTGGTTCCTGCAGCGGTGGGAGATTAAACGCCCGCTACCTTGAGAAGACGGGTTTACCTCCCGAAGAATATTATCCATATACCGCTACCAACGGAAAATGCTCAAACGCTACCGACGGCTGGCAGGAAAAGACATATAAGATAGGTGATTGGGGTTCGGTATCTCGCGATCTTGCATCTCTCAAGGCGGCTCTGGTCAAATACGGGCCCCTGCCGACCGCCATGATGGTTTATGAAGACTTTATGCATTATAAATCGGGCATATATTCTCATGTAACAGGCAGGAGACTGGGGGGACATGCGATTCTGCTGATAGGATATAGCGACGAAGAAAAGTATTTTATAGTGAAAAACAGCTGGGGAACAAAATGGGGAGAAAATGGATTCTTCAGAATAGATTATTCGCAGATTAAATATCCCGTTTACTTCGGCTTGAGCACTATCGCCTATTATGACGAAGACGGAAACGGTGCGCCAGCGTCTTACGAAGGGCATGATTCCATAGGCGGCACAGAGCCATGGCTCAGAGCGGCTCCGATGTTTGAGTCTTTGTTGAAATGGTAACTTTTTGAAGATTAAAATAAATTTTTTGTTGCAGGTCTGACCTCGTTAAAAAGAGTCCCGATGAATGTGGCAGCGCCCGGGTGCCCAATGCCGTTAGATGCTTTTGCTAGAGAACGTTGTTCTTTGCGGGGCCTGCCGTAGGAAACAAGAAGGGCCCCAAGATTGGAAAAATGGAATTGGATTCAGGTAAGCCGATAGGAATTTTTGACTCGGGTCTTGGCGGTCTTACTGTTTTCCGCGAGATCAGGAAGATTCTGCCGCAGGAAAATATAATATATTTTGGCGACACCGCC
>Ga0180301_10001173_pt1 | contig 20557 bp, 26 predicted proteins | sample GuaBasSediGuay16_FD_121797 | JGI IMG/M metagenome (GOLD analysis project Ga0180301, IMG submission 121797) | Subseafloor sediment microbial communities from Guaymas Basin, Gulf of California, Mexico - Guay16, Core 4569-2, 12-15 cm | ecosystem: Environmental > Aquatic > Marine > Hydrothermal...
GTAATTATATAACTATATAGTATATTTAAAGGTTTCTGAAGCCATAAAAAACAAGGCCATACCTGCCTTCTGTAACATTAATTATCCAAGGAATTCATATTCTTATCATATGTCATACCTTTTCAACGTGACGAGATACTTGGCACCATCGACCACTCTGTCTCGTCGCTGTCAGTGGCCGGGGCGGTGCAGACCATTGAGCCCCTGTTCTTCTTCGTGATAATGCTCGAGCGGTTCTGAGGATATACTCAGGGTCAAGCAGCACTTCAGGCCCAGCGTGAGGAAAGAAGAGATAGCTGAGGCGAAGGGTGCATAAACAGGCGTTTTTTAAATATCCTGCGCAAATAAGCATTATCGTTCTCCTTGGCGCGGAGAAACATGGCCGTCATGGTGTAGCGGTTAACATAGGGGCTTGTGGAGCCCTTGAGCTGGGTTCAAATCCCAGTGACGGCCCTGGAGAGTCCGGTCTCGTGAGAGGGGCTTTCCGGAAGAGTCTCCACCGCGCGAGCGGGGCGGCCCTTCAATGCGGGGGTACCCAAGCGGCCAAAGGACGATTGACAGCTTGCGTGTTCACAAGAGCTGTCCTTCCGTCTTAAGGGGCAGGACTTAAGATTCGGTTCTTAAGTGCGTTGAAGTCATCTTTGATGACTGATGACAGAATAAGAAATCCTGTGGCTTAGTGCCTTCGTCGGTTCGAAGAGGTTTGACGGCTTGAACCAATCCGTTTATGCCGTCTGTCCTCGTGCATCCGGCCCCCCGCATTAATAGTTACATGTGCAATTAGTTCTCATGATGATAGGCGTGAAGATATGGAAGCCCGGGCACGACCTTGATGAGATAGCGGAGAGGGGAAGGCCGGACTTCATAGAGACCATGGCGCTGCGCGGCGAGGACTACTCAGGGCTGAAGGAGTACGGTCTGCCGGTAACCATACACTGTGAGCATTCCATGCTGGGACCCAACCCCGCTGACCCCGGCCTCAGGAAGGTTACCAGAGAATCAGTGGACTTCGCCATGAAGACCGCGGACATGCTGGATTCTGACGTGATAGTAATACACCCCGGGAACATACAGGGCAAATCATGCAGTCTGGAGCATTCCCTGGAGTTCCTCAGGGGTCTGGAGGACAGGCGGCTGCATCTTGAGAACATGCCTTACATATGCTCACGGAAGCACAGGTACAAGAATCTGGGCAGGAGCGTCGAGGAAATGAGGAACCTGCTAAAGGAGACTGGCATGAAGTTCTGCCTTGACTTCGGGCACGCCACTGCGTCGGCTTTCGGGTATGGTGTGCCGCACATGGAGATGATAAGGGAGATGATGAGCCTGAAACCATGTTACTTCCATCTCTCGGACACAAGGACTGACGTGGAGCTGGATGACCATGCGCACATAGGCGACGGCAGGCTTGACCTGGGCGCCATAAAGGCGATGCTGCCGAAAGATGCAATGGTCACGCTTGAGACCCCGGTGGATGTGGAAGGGAGGACAAGGGATATCCGCATTATGCGCCAACGGTCTCCATAACATCATCGAGCGTGTGCATAACGGACTCCAGCCTCCTTGACCGCCCGGGATGGCGGAGCTTCCTCATGGCTTTCTCTTCTATCTGTCTTATGCGCTCCCTTGTGATATTGAATATCTTTCCGATGTCCTCGAGCTTGTACACGCTTCCAGTCTCCACGCCAAACTCTTCCTCTATGCCGGCATCATAGAATCCGTTCCTTAGCTTTATTACCACCTCTTCCCTGCGGGTAAGCGTCCCAAGCACGTCATCTAGGACCTCACGCGCCTGCTCTGTTTCTATATAGTTTGACGGCATTTCCACCGTCTCGTCAGGTATGAACGCACCGAAAGGGTCGTCTGAGTCGTGGTCTGCCTCGTCTATGCTGATGGGATGCATCGCCCTTTTCCTAGTATCATGGACCTTTCCAACCCCCCATCCAAGCTCCTCCGCTATCTCCTCGTCGCTCGGGCTCCTCTGGTTTGAAACCGTCAAGCGGGCTCTCGCCCTCCTGAATTTGCCTATTTCCTCTACGGCATGGACCGGTATCCTTATCGTCCTTGACTGGTCTGCTATGGCCCGGGTTATGGCCTGACGTATCCACCATGTGGCATATGTCGTGAACTTATTCCCCCTCTCATGCTCATACTTGTCGACCGCTGTCATCAGGCCGGTATGCCCTTCCTGCAGCACGTCAAGGAAGTCAAGCCCCCTGTACCGGTACTTCTTGCCTATGTATACCACAAGCCTGGCGTTCGATGATGTCATGGCCGCCCTCCCGTCCATTATCCTCTGCAGAAGCGACCCGTAAGGCACCAGCTCCCCGTCCATCGAGCCCTCAGCCAGGAGGCCCCTGTACATGGATTCCATGAGCATCGGGGCGGGCCTTATTCCGGCTTCCTGCAACGCCTTTTTGGCGAGCGTCCTTCTCCTGCGCACACTGGACATTATGTAATGTCTCTTTCTTTCGTTCTTCGTTCTGTCGTAAATCTCCATGTCAGAGGCGTTGCTTGTGAGCAGCCTCTCTACCCTGTCCATCTGCTCTTGGCTCATTGTGGCCGTCGCGTCGACGAAGCATCCCTTCCTTTCATGCCTTGGGGATTGGACGAGATACATCACATGGCCGATGCATGCATCATATGACAGAAGCCCGTCAATGAGCCGGTCGGAATACTCCCTTATCTTGCGGGTGAGGAAGATTTCTTCGTTCCTTGTAAGGGGCCGGGTAGAGCAGGTGCTCTCCAGGTATTGCCTGACAGCGTCCCAGTATTGCCCGTTGGCCTTTTCAACGCCGTCATCATCGTAATCAGGCTGGGTCTTAAGAGAGGAAAGGAGCTGGTCGAACGCATGGTCCTCTCCAACCGGGTCATCCCATTCGTAGCACTTCGGCTCTGTTTCCCGCCTGTCTATCTCAGAAAGAACGCCCAGCATCATGTCCTTTGCATCCATAAAAGCAGGGCTATATGGAAGCTCGTCTATCGCGGAAGCCCCTTCCCTAAGGGCTTCCACTAACTTTGCGTAACCGCCCGTCATGGTATGCCCCATATATCAGGACTTGCCTTTTAGCTCCTGTCTGATTTCCTTTGCGCGTGCCCTTACCTTTTCCTGGTTGCTTGCAGGGGTGACGTAGCTGCCCTTGCGGTCGCCGTCGAATATAATCTCACCACCGAACTCGCTGACCAGCCTGTCCGTTATGGTTCCTCTGTATTCGGTTTCAATGTTCATGCCCGTCAGTATGGTGGCGACTGTCACGGTCTCGGCCCTCCCGGTATATTCACCCGCAGGCCTCCCGGAGCCGCCCCTCTTCCTTGCCTTGTATGGCCTCCTTGCGCCTTTCTTCTTTGTCCCCGGGCCACCTGCGCCGAAGACATCTATCTCTTCCAGAACGCCCGCTACCAGCTCTGGGTCTGCCCCGAAGAATTCTGTGGCTTCCTGAAGCTCAGCACCATACACGCTTATGTCATCGCCTTCCACGGCGGCACGGTATGCGGCAGCAAGGCCTGTCCCTATGACAACATTGCCAGCAACCCGTTTGGTCCTCAGATACTTCTCGTTAAGCTGTACCTTTTTGGCCAATAAAACACCTTTTCGTTCTATTGGTCAGAAAATTTTATATCCTTGAAAGGATTTTTTCCCACTCAGTTTCCCAGAAATTCGCTTACCTTATCCTTAGCCTTTTCCCTCGCGTCATGGTGCCTCTCAAGGAAGTAGGTCAGCTTGTCCACGAGAATCTGCTTCAGCTCGCCTGTCAGCATGTTGCCTGACTCATATTCCTTCTTTATCTTGGCAAGCTTATTATCATCCGGCTCGAACATGTAATACAGCATGCGGTAGGGAACGTCGACCTTGGTGTTGCCCCCGTTCTTCCTGTGCTCTTCAAGGGAGTTCCCGCCGCCGGAGAATGCATACTTCATCACCTTCTTCCTCGCCTCGGCAGGGGAATCGGTGAGTGCTATGTACGAGTATGGGTCAGATGATGACATCTTGGTGTCCACACCCTTCAGGCCCGGCATGAACTCGTGGTAGAAAGAACTGGGCGGCATGAAGTCGAACTCATTATTGCCTTTCAGCCTGGACGCTATGTCCCGCGTGAGCTTTATGTGCGGGTCCTGGTCTACCCCGACCGGAACCACGACAGGGCACCTGCCCTCGAACTCAGGCAGCTGGGGATGCAATATGTCAGCTACCTGCGTGAAGACAGACATTATCTTGCTGGGGGTCAGCTCCCCGTATATCGCCTTCATCTCATTGAACGTTGCACGCTTTGACACCATGCCTATTAGCCTGTAATACGCGTTGGACTTCTCTGCGTCAGAGGACCTGCTGCTCTGGAAGTAGAAGTCACAGTGCTTGGGCTTCAGTCCAAGCGCTATGTAGTTCACGAGATATTCCTCTATGGCTGTCTTCCTAAGCTCGTCGAGGCTCTTTCCCCTCATGTTGTAGGCCTCTATATCAGCCACCAGAAGGTATGTCCTGGCGCCGTGCTTCTGCAGGTATATTATCTCGTCAGCCACCATCTTGTGGCCAAGGTGGAACTTGCCTGACGGCATGAGGCCTGTCAGCATGACGAACTTTTTGCCCCTGTTCATGGCTTCTATTACCTTGCCGAAGTCCCTGTGCCCGAATACTATGCCCCTCTTCATGGTGAGCAGCGGGTCTTTAATCTTCGGGAGGAGCTTGCTGAATCTCTCTATGCCGAATTCCTTCTCCAGCCTTGCATAATCCTTTACAGAAGCTGAGCCCCATGGGTCTATCCTGTTGCCCATGACATTATTTTGTCCTGGAACGGTTAAATGCTTAGAAGCATGGCTGGGCCTTCCATTCTCATCTCTTGCAGGAAGGTCTCCCTCACGCAGGTGAGGAACCCCTTCATCCAGTTTGACGGCATCACCATCACCGATTGATGTTTTGGCAGCCTGATTTATAAGGATTTATTCGGGCTCTGACAAGATATTCAAATGGATGTCTGGATACGCGAATCGCGGGCAAGGTCGCTGCTGACCTCTGCGATAGAGGTGTACAACAGGGAGACGGACGGCGTCTTCCTGGGCAAGTTCGTGTTCAGGAAGATAAGGGGCAGGAGGAAGAGGGTTCTCTATGTGGAGGACGCCCACCCGTTCCAGACAGCTGAAAGGAAGCCCTCCCAGGTATACCACGGCAATGTGTCGGCATTCAAGCGTGTCATGAACTCGCTAACATCGACTGACGCCGAGTTCATAGGCGGATACCATTCGCACCCCTTCCCTTACAAGGGAGTGAGGCTGAGCAAGTACGACGTGGATTTCATAAAGGACCAATTGAAGTTCATACGCAGGAGTGAGGATTTCGAGACCCAGCACAAATGGGTGGAGCTCCTCATGTGCATAAAGCGCATACGCTACAAGAGAAAGCAGGAGACGGGCTGGGAGTACAGGGGGGACAGGAAGAGGGCGAGGTTCATGCTGAGGATAAGCCCGTTCATAGCGTTCGAGATAATACTGGCAGCGTTCTGGATAGACTTCACAAAGGCCAAGCCTGAGGTTTTTGAGGCCGGGGTGCATATACCCAAGGAATAAGCTTATAAGTCATACTTCATACTACTTCAAGCAGTGAAATAATGAAAGAGAAGATAGCAATAACGCTTGACGAGAAGATACTGAAGAGGATAGACTCTATGGTGGACGGGACCAACGTGAAGAGCAGGTCCCATGCCATAGAACTCCTCTTGAGGAAATCGCTTACAGGGGAGGGCCCGAGGAAGGCCGTAATTCTTGCCGGCGGCAAGGGAACAAGGTTGCGACCCATAACTTACGAGATACCCAAGGCGCTGATACCTGTGCACGACAGGACGTTAACAGAGCACCTCTTCGACCTTTTCAAAAGGCACGGGATCAATGACATAGTCCTGTCAATAGGGCACCTCGGTGACAAGATAAAGAAAGAATACGGCGATGGTTCACGCTATAATGTCAACATAAACTACGTGGAGGAGAAGGAGCCGCTCGGCACTGGTGGACCGCTGAGGTTGGCCAGGAACATGCTGAAGGGGACGTTCGTGGTCACGAACGGCGACGAGCTCAAGGACATAGACCTCACTGCAATGTACGAGTTCCACAAGAAGAGCGGCGCCTTGGTCACTATAGCGTTGACTACAGTATCCGACCCCTCACAGTACGGCGTCGCACGACTTGAGGGGAACAAGATACTGGAGTTCGTGGAGAAGCCGAAGAGGGAGGAAGCGCCATCGAAGCTTATAAATTCTGGCCTTTACATGATGGAGCCCGAGGTGATAGAGATGGTGAAGGAGTCGGGGTTCTGCATGCTGGAAAAGGATGTATTCCCGAGGCTCGCCAGCATGGGCAAGCTGTACGGCTTCCCGTTCAGCGGGCAGTGGTTCGACACGGGCAACATGGAAAGGTATGAGAAGGCTCTCAAGAACTGGAAGGACCTAAACTGACAATTTATATACAAACCACATTCTAATTAACGGGGCAAAATGCTATTCTGCACCGTAGAGGAAGCGGTGGATGAGATAAGGAAGGGCAACACCATCATCCTCGTAGATGACGAGAACAGGGAGAACGAGGGGGATTTCGTATGCAGCGGTGAGCTGGTTGACGCCGGGAAGATAAACTTCATGATAAGGCATGGCAGGGGTCTTGTATGCACTCCGGTCGACGAAGGGACCGCTGAGAGGCTCTCCCTGAGGCTCATGACCACGCCAGAGGATGAGTTCAAGTCATCATTCACAATATCAGTGGACGCTGCCAAGAATGTCACTACAGGCATATCCGCCAAGGACCGTGCGGAGACCGTCCGCATCATATCATCCCCGGATACCAACAGCAGGGACATAGTCAGCCCGGGGCACGTGTTCCCGCTGGTAGCGAAGAGTGGCGGGGTGCTGCACAGGGCAGGCCACACCGAAGCAAGTGTGGACCTCATGAAGCTGGCGGGCCTAAGTCCGGTGGCTGTCATATGCGAGATAATAAAGGATGACGGGGAGATGGCAAGGCTGCCCAAGCCGGGAGGCGGAATGGGCCGAGGCCGGTAGCGGATAGCAGGTAAAGTCATGTATATGACAAGAGATAGCCAGATACGAGAAAGGGCGACAGCAGTCTTGGGTATTAGAGATGGTGTTTTAGATGATGAAATAAAGTGTGCATACCGCAGAGCCGCATTGAAATGCCATCCTGACACGAACCCCGGGATGAACACAAGCCGTGAAATGGCTTTGGTGACTCAAGCATACGAGTATCTCATGGGCGACTACTCTGATACGCTGTTGCTGGAAGATGACGCTCTGGTAATTGCCGTGGTAAAAACAACGGTAAAGGAATTGGGTAAAGGCTATGATGAATGGCTTTTAGAGCGTTCCTTCTGGGATTTCTGCACAGGCTCTTGTAGCGAACCAAATGCCGCAAAGAAAAGGGGGTACCACAGTTGTATATAGGCGAATAGCTTATGAGGGATTGGATGACAAGATGTAGATGTAAATGGTATAGCCTGTGCCCTCTCAGAAGGTTTGAGGAAGAAGGCAAGATAAGCAGCATTTGGAAAAGGAAATATTGTGAAGGCCGCTGGACGGATTGCGAGAGATACAAGATGGAAGAGAAAGGGGAGCCCCATCCGGATAACATGCTTCCGGATGGGACAATAGAAAGGGGTTTGAAATGAGCATCGAAGAGCTGGCAGAAGAAGTAGATAACTGCAGGAAATGCGGTTTATGGAAAACCAGGAACAATGTCGTTGTTGGCGGGGGCTCCATTGATTCAGAAATAATGCTGGTAGGCGAAGCGCCTGGATACAATGAAGACAAGCAGGGGGAGCCATTTGTTGGGAGGGCAGGAGATGTCCTGGATATGCTTCTTGAAACAATAGGCATTGGAAGGGAGAACGTTTACATAGCAAACATACTGAAATGCCGCCCGCCAAAAAACCGCAACCCCATGAAAGAGGAGATAAAGGCATGCACCCCATACCTAGACCGACAGATTGAAATTGTGAGGCCCAGAATAATATGCCCCATGGGCAACTTTGCTGCCGGCTATATCATGGAGAAATTCGGGCTTAAGCCGGATAGCATAGGAAGCATACATGGCCAGGTATTCAAGATAAGGAACCTTCTTTTGAAGGGCAGCATAATACCGCTTTACCATCCTGCTGCGGCAGTGTACAATCCTGACCTGAAAGCTGTTCTGATGCAGGACTTCAGACTGGTATCCAAAGTAAAAAACGACCAAAAGATTTAAGCCGCTTAGGTCCTACAATAAACAGGTCTTTAAATGAAGCTCGTTGTTATTGGCTCCGGTCCTGCCGGTGTTGTCGCTTCTTTAACAGTGAAAACGTTACAGCCAAGAGCAAACGTGACCGTGATTGGGAGGGATCCGGTGTTTGTGCGTTGCTCTGCGCCCTATATATTGGCAGGCAAGGTTGACATGGAAAAGTGCATAGAGCCGGACAGGATTTTAACAGAGAGGGGCATAAGGGTAGTGAGGGACGAGGCAACGGAGATAACAAAAGGTCACGTGAAGACTGCATCCGGCAAGTCTTTCTCTTTTGACCATATGATTATCGCAACAGGAGCAAGACCTATCGTGCCCCCAATTAGAGGGGCAGACAAGAGCAATGTTTTTGTTATAAGGGGTCCAAAGGACGTTAACTCGCTAAATTGCCAGCTCAGTAAGCCAAAGAACGTGGTAATAATTGGTGGAGGAATGATAGGCACAGAGATAGCAGCGCTGCTGTCGGAAAGGCATAAAATAAGCATAGTCGAGATGCTTCCAAGGGTGCTTTCTGCTTCATATGATAGTGAGGTAACGGACAATGTGGAGAATGAACTGAAGAAAATGGGAGTGAAGCTCTTCTTAGGTACCAAGGTAAAGTCCATAAACGGAAAAACCAGAGCTGAAACAGTCTCCGTAGGAAACCGTGACCTGAACGCTGACATTGTCATTATTTCGGCCGGCATAATCCCGGAAACCGACATAGCAAAGAAGGCGGGAATCAAGATATGCAAATTCGGCATAAAGACGAATCGATACATGGAAACCAGCATGAAGAACATATATGCCGTAGGTGACTGTGCCCAAACATTCTCTGCAATAAAAAATAAGAAAACCGGCAGCGGGCTTGCAAACACGGCGGTTCTGCAGGCAAAGATAGCAGGAATGAACATCGCGGGAAAGACGTCAGTTTTCAGGGGGACGGTAAATGCCTCAACCACCCAGATATCAGACCTGTCATTGGGGTCTGTGGGCTTAACTGAGCAGCAGGCGCGTTCGGAAAACATGAAGTGCAAGTGCGGAAAAAGCCATACCATGACAAAGTACGATATGCAGCCAGGGGCAAGACCGCTTTTCACAAAATTGGTTTTTGATTCAAAGGAGCGGATAATAGGAGGCCAGGTTATGGGCTCCGGGGGCATAGTCCCGGGGATAGTAGACCTGCTATCGTTTGCCATAAAGAGGGGCTGTCTGGCAGACGACCTCATGATGACCAGCTACTCTGCACACCCAGAACTTACCTCTCTCCCGTTTGCCAATCCTGTAGTCATGGCTTGTGAGGACATGAAATGTTCAGATTAAAGCGCATAGGCACAATCCATTCCCCGTACAAGGAACGGCATGAAGCCCCGACACAGGGCAAGGACAAAACAGCGGAGATAGAGGTGTGCAAGGAGTACGAAGGGGACTGAAGGACATAGAGGGCTTCTCTCATCTACACGTTATCTATTATCTGCACCAATCAAACGGCTTTGAGCTTCTTGTCCAGACACCATGGGATATAAAGCCACATGGCTTGTTTGCAACCCGCACACTAACCGACCAAGTCCTATAGGATACTCTGCCGTTAAACTGTTAGAAAGGAAGGGCAACAGGCTCAAGATAAGAGGCATAGATGCTATCGACGGACGCCGTGATTGACATAAAACCCTACATATCTGATGTGGATTCGAATCCCGATGCTAGGGTCGGGTGGATAGAAGGCAAATTCAGGAGAAGCGAGCTATGATTATATCGAAAAACACCAATGGGATGGTGATGCTATGAAGACCAATCTCGACCGCATACCATGTTTTCAGGGGCAAGCACTTAAGGGCCTGAGCCAGTTCAAGAATATCTTCTTCATGTCCATAGCCAATGCAGCATAATAGCATCCGGCGTGGGTGTCAGTAAATGTGGCATAGTACTTAAATGCAACGAATAGGAAACCATACGATTCTTAAGTCAGAGAAAGAATAATAAAATGATTGTATGTCTGATACCTTCATATGGATAGCGGCCTTTGCTTTTGTCGCTGCATTTTTCAATGCGTTGGGAATCCTGGCGATATTCAGGCATAAGAAGTGGGCAGAGGGCATAAAGACCCATCTGATGTGTTTTGCTGCGGGTGTTCTGATATCCGCTCCCCTCATGCTGGCTTTACCAGTAGCCATAGAGAAGAACTTCTATGCGGGGTCTGCGGCCTTGGTGGGGTTCCTTTTCATGTTCCTTTCCAACAAGATAATAAAGCAACACACAAAAAAGGAAACGCTCACATTTGGCATGACAGCAGCAGAGGGCATAGGAATACACTCGCTAGTTGACGGCATTATCTATACTGTAACTTTCAGCGTGAGCATATTGGTAGGCATATTATCAGGCATAGGGCTCGTAATCCATGAATTCGCAGAGGGGGTCATAACATACCTGGTATTAAGGGAAGGCGGGTTAAAGGAAAGGTCAGCGGCATTATATGCATTCTTCGTAGCATCGCTAACTACCCCCATAGGGGCCTTTGTAGCATACCCGTTCATAAGCGGCATGAGTAGCTCTGACCTTGGGCTTATGCTCGGTTTCTCTGCGGGTGTTCTGATATACGTGTCTTCTTCCCACCTTTTACCACAGGCAAGGAAAGAGGATAAGAAGCACTCTTTCATCGCTTTCTTGGCGGGTGTGGCGCTGGCACTATTTATAGTATTATCAAAGTTCATCGGATAAACACAGTATTACGAAACGGCCTTGTTTGGGAACGGTGTGCGTGGCATGATTAAGAGGTGGCCTTTTGGATGAGATGAAAAGATGGAAAAGCATGGTATGCCCCGGGTTTTTTAGAAGGATGGGGATGCGGCCAGGTCAGAAGGTCCTGGATTTCGGCTGTAGAAGAGGAACATATACCATACCAGCGGCCATTGTGGTCGGAAAAGAAGGCATGGTTTACGCGCTTGACAAGGACCCAGAGGCACTGGACTCCATAGCGAAGGAAGCCATTCCCATGGGACTAGAGAACATAAGAAGGATGGAAACAGGCGGCGAGCTCTACACAGGTCTGGGCAATGAAACAATAGACTTCATGCTGCTCTATGATGTAATACATCTGATAGGATGGAAAGACGGCATAAAGAGGAGCTTGGTAGAGGAAAGAAAGGTCTTGTATAGGGAAATGCGCAGGGTCGCCAAGCCTGGTGCGATGTTATCTGTTTATCCCAAACACCTTAAGACCCACACGGACATAGAAACGGTCAAAGATGTGAAAGGGGAGATTATGGGTTCGGGTTTCAGCTTTCAAAGGGAATTCCATGACATGCTGGTACACGATGACAGGTTCGAACAGGGTCGCATCCTACTATTTAGAAAACAATAAATATATGGATATCCACATTAAAATGTCTGATTTTATGGACGAAGAGCTACAGAGAATAAGGGAAATGAAAATGAAAGAAATGATTAAGAACTTAAGGAGGGATAGAATGGAAACTGTCATAGAGGTCAATGATGAGAGCTTCCAGGAAAAGGTAATAGAGCAGAGCAAAGGGGTCCCTGTTGTGGTGGATTTCTGGGCGCAGTGGTGCATGCCTTGCATGATGCTGGGCCCTACCTTGGATAAGCTGGCCAAGGATTATAACGAAAAGTTCGTTTTGGCCAAGGTTAACATGGAGAGCAGTCGGGGGCTTGCTCAACGGTACGGAATAATGAGCATACCTGCAGTGAAGATGTTCAAGAATGGTAAGGTAGTCGATGAGTTCGTTGGGGCGCTACCCGAACCTCAGATTAAGGATTGGATAGATAGGAATCTAGGTGATTCCTGATGGAAGGAAGCACATACGACCTAGCCATTATAGGGTCCGGCCCGGCAGGCCTTACAGCAGGAATATATGCGGGAAGATATCTTCTTAACACGCTAATAATCAGCAGGGAAAGCGGCGGAACAATAATGGAAGCTCACAGGGTGTGCAACTTCCCGACATACAATGAAATAAGGGGATTTGATTTGTCAAGGAAGATGATTGAGCAGGTCGGGGAACTTGGTATCCATATAAAGAACGAAACAGTTGAGAAGCTGAAGGAAAATGATGGCTTTTTTGAAATAAAGACCAACGTGGGTACACACAGGTCAAAAAAGCTCATCATAGCCACAGGAAGGGAAAAGAGGAAACTCGGTGTGGCGGGTGAAAAGGAATTACTGGGAAAAGGAGTAAGTTACTGTGCCACATGCGATGCAGCATTCTTCAAAGATAAGAATGTCGCAGTGATAGGTGGCAGCAATTCAGCATTAACTGCGGCCCTTCTGGTTGCGGAATACGCAAAAAAGGTATACATCATATACAGACGCGAACGCTTTTTCAGGGCAGATCCCGCATGGGTCAGGATTACGGATAAGAACGAAAAGATTGAATACATGTTCAATAGCGAGGTAGGGTCAATAAAGGGTGGAAACTCGGTCGAAAAGCTGGTCCTAAAAGACGGCTTGGAGGTTGAAGTGGGGGGCGTGTTCATTGAGATTGGCTATGAGCCGAACCGTGAGATTCCAAAACAGCTTGATTTGAAGACAGATAAAGGCTACATAGTTGTTGATAATATGCAAAAAACCAATGTAGGGGGCGTTTTCGCTGCAGGTGATGTAACGAACAACCCCCTCAAGCAGGTAATAACCGCTTGCGGACAGGGTGCGGTTGCTGCCATGTCTGCATATGAAGAGCTAAACAAGGAAAATGATGGGTTGAAAGATAATGAGAAAGGTATTCAAGGGCTGGCTATTCAATAGGATAGAGAGATTCGGTGGTAATGAATACAACCACGTCGGGTGCGAGGGGGAAGGCAAAAGTTTCGGCGATTTCCTGGCACAGTTCGTGCCCCAGATTGGGATGCGAAGGAGAGTAAGATTCATCATTGAATCATCAGAGGAGCCGGTAATGATTAATGAAGACAAAACATCGAATCAAAGCGAAAGAATGGATTAACATATTCAGGAACGATTCTCTTGAAGCGATAACATTTGGCTTCAGACAGCCATCTTCTGTGCTGCTATCCGATAGCCTTTCTCTGTATCATAATGCATACTTCATGAAGTACATCGATGTCATTCTCCTTGCACATGCGTACGGCCTTCTTTGATTCCGAGCCCGGCTGCATCCATATCTTTTTTATGCCAAGCCTTATGCAAGATTCTACAATCTTTTCGGTTATCTCAGGTTTCACGACAATCTCAACGACATCAGGCATCTGAGGCAGGCTCTTCAGGTCCGGATAGCACCTCTCACCCGCAACTTCGTGCGTCTTATTGTTTACAGGATAGACCCTATAGCCGGCATCCCTCAGGTCAGCGTAAACCTTGCTCCCGTATTTGTCCGGGTTTCTAGATGCGCCTACAACCGCAAACACGTTTTTCTTTTCAAGGAAAGATTCGATAAGTTTCTTTCTCATATTATCCTTTCCACAATCTCTCTAAATTTTGACTGTTCAGAATCACCAAGAACGAAAGGCACCCCCCTTTCACAAGAGAGTGTTATCGTTCTATCCAGCTCAATGCGGCCCAGGAATTCAATGCCCAGCTTCTTCGCAGATTTCTCTCCCCCGCCCATACCAAAGATTTTTCCTGACATGTTCTCTATGATGCCAAGCACCGGTATTCCCATCTCCTTCGCCATGTTTACGGCCTTTTCTGCGTCTATTACAGAGGCCTTTTGTGGCGAAGTGACAACTATCACACCATCTGGCTTCACGGCCTGCATAATCGTAAGCGGTGCGTCGCTTGTCCCTGGAGGCAGGTCTATCACAATATAATCCAAGTCTCCCCATTCTGTTTTTTTCAACATCTCGATTATGGCGTTCGACAGCATGGGACCACGCCATATTATTGGGTCGTTTTCGTTCTCCTGCATCGAGGCAAACGATACCACCTTCATACCAAATTTGTCTATGGGTACTATCTTCCCTTCCCTGACGGAGAAACGCTGGTCTATGCCCAAGAACCCGTTTACATTGGGGCAATCCACGTCGGCATCGAATAGTGCGACCTTGTGTTTTATGGAAGAGAGGGCCGCAAGGTTAACCGAAATCGTGGTCTTGCCCACCCCGCCCTTTCCGCTCATTACCGCTATCTTGCGGCACCCATCGTTCAATACCCCTTCCATCCCATAATAGTCTTTGTTTTTCCTTACCATACAAACGCCTCACTTCAGTATAATCCTAGCGTCCAATACAACAGGTTTCCCCTCCTTTATGGCAAGGGGGTTTATATCTATCTCATTTATTTGAGGGAAATCCCTTACAAGATAGGAGAGCCTTTCCATTGTTTTTTCCAGAGCTTCCATATCTACAGGCTTCCTGTTCCTGTACCCTTCCTTAAGGAAGCGGAATATCCTGGTGTCCTCCATGACCTTTCTTGCAAGCGGCCTGTTGAGAGGGGGCAATCCTATGGACTTGTCATTGTATATCTCGGCGTCCATTCCCCCGATTCCGAAAAGCACTATCTTTCCAAAGTCGGGGTCGTTGGCGCTTCCCATGATAAGCTCATAGTCCAAGCCCTCCACCATCTTCTGGACGCTTATGCCGTCTATACTGATCCCGGGCTTGCGCTTATTGACATCATCCATTATTTTCCGGAACCCTTCAATAACTTCGTCCTTGGAATGAATATAAAGAAGCACTCCACCGGAATCCGATTTATGGGTAAGTTCGGGTGATTGTACTTTGAGCGCCACGGGGAACCCTATGCGTGAGGCTTGCTCCGCGGCCTCTTCGGGTGTCTTGGCCAGAACGGTCTCTATGACAGGTATGCCATACTGGGCAAGTATCTCCTTTGATTTTGACTCTGATATTATCTTATTGCCAGCTCTCCCAATCTCCTGTCTTATCAGGTCCCTGTCTGGACTTATTTTCGGCAGGTTCTCAGAAGGTACCTCTTCCATCAACCTGAGATTCTCTTTGTATTTTATAATCTTTATGAATGCTTTGACTGCCCTCTCTGGGGTCGGATAATTGGAAACTGAATACTTTGAAAGTATTCCAGTTGATTTGTTTTTGCCCTCGGGCCCAATCCACGAAGACAAAAGCGGTTTTTTGTGTTTTTTGCTTAACCTGCCAACCATCTCTGCTGTCTTTTCCGGCTCACTTGCGTATTGTGGAGTGAAGACCACCAACACGCCATCCACATTCTTATCCCTCATGCACGCATCTATTGCTTTCTCATATATCTCAGCGGAGGCGTCACCCAGGACATCAACGGGGTTGCCCTTGCTCCAAGCATCGGGCATCACAGAATCGAGTTCGTCTATTGTCCTTTTGGAGAGTTTTGCCATAACTCCACCACTTTTCTGTACAGCATCAGCGGACAGTACTCCCGCACCGCCCGCATTCGTGACTATGGCCAGCCCGGGGCCATCAGGTAGCTTGCCGAGATTCAGTGTCCTCAAGCAATTGAAGACATCATCAATCTCGTCTATCTGGAGTATTCCCACCTGCCTGAAAGCGGCCTTGTAAACATCGTCGTTACCTGCCATGGAACCGGTATGTGAGACAGCAGCCTTCCTACCCGCGTCTGTTAGGCCCGCCTTGAGTACCACTATGGGCTTTTTTCTGACGCACCTCTTGGCCACGTCCATGAACTTACGAGCATCCTTTATGGATTCCATATAGATTATTATACCATCTGTCCCGTCATCTTCGCAGAAGTACTTTAACAAATCACCAAAGTCAACGTCCAGCATGGAGCCCACCGAAATGAATGATTTTATTCCGACTCCCTGCTCAAGTGACCACTCGATTATGGCAGACCCGAGAGCACCGCTCTGGGATATAACCGCGGTTCTGCCCTTATTTGGCATCTTTGCCGAAAAGCTCGCATTAAGGCTGTTCTCTGTGTTTATTACGCCTAAGCAATTGGGTCCTATGAGCGTTATCCCATACTTTTCTACTTTCTTCTTTATTTTTTCCTCAAGCCTCTTGCCTTCATTGCCTGTTTCCTTGAATCCTGAGGAAACCACTATGCAGGCCTTAACCCCCCTCTCTCCGCATTCATCTATTATCCCAGGAACAAGCTTGGCAGGAACTGCGATAACAGCCATGTCAACATTGCCTTCTATATCAAGAACTGAACGATATGTTTTGGTCCCCTGAACATCGTTCCTGTTTGGGTTCACAGGATAGATGCTTCCGGAGAAGCTGGAAAGATTTCTAAAAAGGCCGTAGCCTACGCTGCCCTCTTTATTACTTGCCCCTATAACAGCCACACTGCTAGGGTTAAAGACACTATCCATATCCATAATATCAGCATTTAATCTTGAGTTCTTCTATGCCCGAAAGCGTTTTCTCGGCCACAATCTTCTCCTTTTTGAAATGCTTTTCCATTCGGCCGAGAAACGCCTGTTTTTCCTTTCTGCTCTTATAGTGTCCCATCAGTTCCATCGTCTTCCTGATGTTCTCATCTATATCGGCGGGTATCCTTTCATTGTCATGCCTCACTGCACCGCGGGGGCACGCTTCGTGACACTTGCCGCACCTTATGCATTCATCCATGTCTATCTCTGCCTTGCCCTTCTCCATGAAAATAGCATCTACGGGACAGTTCTCAACGCAGATTCCGCATCCGACACACATGTCCTCATTTATCCACGGCATAACCATCACTCCCTATTCCTTCTCCTCTACGCATATCTCCTTTCTCCTTATCGCCTTGGATGTCTTCGACCACAAAACAAGTATGGCAGCATTTAGTAAGACGAACATGGCCCATGAAGCAGCCCACATTATAGAAGAGCCCGTCTCGTGATACATCAGCAACGTCCCTATGGTCAATGCACTGAGAGGGAAGGAATAGGCCCACCATGATAAGTAGAATTTTATCCTGGAGAACATCCTGTACTGGAACATGATCAGCATGAATAAAAACGCGCTGAAGTAGAAGAGAAGGTTACCGAAAATGTTAAGCCCGCCCATGAGCTTTGTCAGGGATATGAACCCTATCACGGGGGGCGCAAACAATATGAAGAATGTCGGTATAAGTTTGTCCGGTATCGGGTGATGGAATATAATTCTGTTCATCACTAACGTGGTCAGTATGAGCCACCAGAAAAGCCCTATGCTGAAAAAGAACCACGAAAGCTCAGCGGAGAAATGCTGCACACCCGCTATAGGGATGATTATACAGCCTACCACCGGAATAAACCAGGAGGGGTTGATGTGCTGTACCTCGAACTTCTCATGCCTTATCCAGGCAGACATTATGGCAATGGTGAATATGAACTGTATCACAACCCCAACCCACCAGAGATACCTTGACACCACCACGTCTATGCTGAGATATATTATGCTGGTAATGAGGAACAGCTTGGCAAGTATGGGAAAGAAATTGAGCTTGATGGGATGATTTAGCTCCTTCTTGACCTCATCCGGGAACTTTATCACCTTAAGCAAGTATATGCCTATTATGACAGCCATTGTGCCTATAGAGGCATAGAGCAGGTATCCGCTCATCTGAAAGGGGAATCTCAGTATATGCTCTGCCTTCTGCCATGCAAGGGTAAAGCCTACCATACCCAGGCATATAGCCAGGAATGAGACAGGAAAATTCTTCAATCTGTCGAATCTGTATGTCCCGTTTTTTATTATCATCCTTCCACCTCTCAATCAGGAGTATTATATCTATATAAAGGCTCACATTTATAAAGTTAGGCATACCTAAATATTTGTATCTAGGAAAGGTGAAAAATGAAATTCTCACAAAGCATTGAAGATTATCTGGAAACCGTGTATCTATTGGAGCAAGAGAAGGGGACTGCCAAGGTGAAAGAGATAGCAGAAAGGTTGGGTGTCAGCGTCCCCAGCACAACAGGGATGATAAGGAAGCTTGCAGACAATGGGCTGGTTGAGTACAAGAAATATGGGCCCGTCAAACTAACAAGCACAGGCAAGAATAAAGCAAGAAAGATATACGAAAAACATAAGCTGATAGGCAAGTTCTTCATTTCAATCGGTGTTGACAAGAAAACCGCAATGTATGAAGCATGCCTTGCAGAGCACATACTAAGCACAAAAACCATAGAGAGGCTGAAAGTGTTTGTAGAAAGGATGGATTAGCATGGAGATTCCTATAACCCAACTAAAGGGTGGGGAGAAAGGAGAGTTGAAAAGGATAGACGGGGGGATAAGTTTCCGTAGAAAGATAAGCTCGCTCAACATACGTCCCGGGAAAATGGTAAGAAAGGTCACATCCCAACCACTAAGAGGCCCAGTGGTCATAGAGGTAGACGGCCGAAGGCTTACCATTGGAAGGGGAATGGCAATGAAGATATTCGTGGAGGTAAACAGATGAGAATCCTGATAATGGGAAACCAGAATGTCGGGAAATCTGCGATGTTTTTCAGGCTAACAGGGATAAATGTGACTGTTTCGAATTATCCCGGAACAACAGTAGAATTCAAGGAAGGAAGACTGAATCTCGGGGATGAGACTGCCGAAATAATAGATGTACCGGGAACATATACCATTGAGCCAACATCAAAGGCCGAAGAAGTGGCAGCAAAGATGCTCAAAGAAGGCGATATTGTAATCAATGTAGTGGACGCGACCAACCTGGAGAGGAACCTATACCTGACTCTCCAGCTACTGGAGAGGAACGTGCCCGTGATAGTGGCTCTTAATCTATGGGACGAAGCGCACCACAAGGGCATAGACATCAATCTCAGGGAGCTGGAAAAGGAGCTCGGGGTGCCGGTGGTGCCTACCGTGGCTGTTACTGGGGAGGGCATAAAGACCCTGGTCTCAAGGATAAAGGAAGCCAAGGCGCACAAGAAGAGACACAACGAAAAGGAGAGATGGGCCCGCATTGGCAGGATAATAAAGAACTCAGAAAGCATAAAACACAGAAAGGAAACTCTTTTGGAAAGGATAGAGGATACCACGGTTAAGCCCCTGACAGGCGTGCCCATAGCCATATTTGTCGCCTTTCTTATGTTCTACATGATAAGAATCATAGGAGAGGGGCTCATCACGAACGTCTTTGACCCCATTTTTGAAGCATACAAACCACTGGTCATTAGTCTGGGGAACGCAATCGGTCCCGGAACGCTTCACTACATACTAATAGGAAACATGATAGGAGGCCAGATAGATTATGTCCAGTCTATGGGTCTTCTGACAACTGGCTTGTATGTTCCCATAGCTATGGTCTTACCGTACATATTTGCTTTCTATCTCATATTGGGCGTTCTGGAAGACAGCGGGTATCTCCCAAGGCTTGCCACGCTCATAGATACCGTGATGCACCGTCTGGGCATGCACGGGCTATCAATCATACCCATGCTGCTGGGCATTGGCTGCAACGTTCCCGGCGCCTTATCCACGAGAATATTGGAAACCAAAAGGCAAAGGTTCATAGCTGCTACACTCATGGCTATAGCAATACCTTGCATGGCACAGATAGCTATGATTATAGGCCTTGTGGGAAGGCATGGGATTGCCGGACTGGGTATAGTGTTTGGCGTTCTTTTCCTTGTATGGCTGTTTCTCGGATTAATCCTCAACCGTATAATGAAGGGAGGCAGCCCGGAGATATTCATGGAAATACCCCCGTACAGGATACCCTACTGGGGTTCATTGCTGAAAAAGCTCTGGATGAGAATGAAGGGGTTCGTTGCCCACGCTGTTCCCTATGTCTTGCTTGGCGTAATCTTAATAAACATGCTTTATTTTTCAGGATTAATAACATTAGCAGGGAAGGTTACTGCGCCATTGGTAGTTAATGTGCTGGGTCTCCCTGAGGACGCTGTGGGTGCCCTTATAATGGGCTTTTTGAGGAAGGATGTCGCTACCGGCATGCTGCTGCCGCTTGGGCTGAGCCTCAAGCAGCTCATAATAGCCAGCGTAGTACTGGCAATGTACTTCCCATGTATAGCCACTTTCGTCGTGCTGTTCAGGGAGCTTGGGTTAAGAGATATGGCAAAATCGACTGGGATAATGATAATCATGGCATTGTTTGTAGGGGGCTTGCTTAACATATTACTTTGAGCCTAAAGACGTGGATATGAGGGATAGAATGAAAGACAAAAAACCGTTCATTGAATGGGAACCGGCGATATCACCCGAAAAGGTCTTTTCCAATGTGGTCGGGCTTCACGTTGCTCATACCGATAGCCCTTTCCTTCGCCGGTGGTGTCATGTTCTTCATAACGCTTGACGAGCTGCTGCCATGTGCCCAGTGTACATGCCACGAGCATTCGACCAGCATAGGCATGATATTGGGGGCAGTCGTGATGATGCTCCTTATGGGTGTCTTCGGTGTTTGAGTCCTGTTTGTGACCAAGCCACCGTTAAC